>Ga0265301_10003861_pt1 | contig 15504 bp, 13 predicted proteins | sample AusTroGonzalo_MG_2_FD_193488 | JGI IMG/M metagenome (GOLD analysis project Ga0265301, IMG submission 193488) | Bovine rumen microbial communities from tropical cattle in Woodstock, Queensland, Australia - Gonzalo_04 | ecosystem: Host-associated > Mammals > Digestive system > Stomach > Rumen ...
CAGAACTTCATCTTTAGCGATAGGCAGCAGAGCAACATAACATCTGCTGTCACCAATAAGTTCCACTTCCAATTGTTCTTGGGCTTGCATCGTCACTCCTCCCGCCATCATCAGGAGCGCAAGCAGGGTGTAAAATCTTATTGTTTTCATAGTATCATTGTTTTATCCATTTTCCCGTCTCCACCAAGGTCCCTGAGCCTGTCGAAGGGCCGACATTAGAAGTATAAACCTTCCAAATATATGTCCCCGAAGGCCAGCTTTCAGCGTTTATTAGAGTGATGTTTTCTGTAATTTCTTTCTTGCAAATCAGTTTTCCAGTCAAGTCATAGATTTCAACATGAGCTTTTGGCAGAGTCGTACGGATGTTGAAAACATCTTTCCCAGGATTGGGATAAGCGATAGCCACTTTCAAACCATTACCATGAGTTTCTTCCACATTCCAAAACGAATCTGCAAGGATATGGTAGAGTTTGTCGTCCCACGTGGTGACCAGACAATCACCATTAGGCATGGCGCAAATCTCGAATGGCCACAAACGGTATTCTTTTTGGACGAAAATCTCACTCATCTTGTTCAAATCTTCATCGAAACGAGCGACATAAAACCCGTTTCCAACCAAAGCACACATGGCGATGCTGCCATCAGGAAAGAAATCGATTGATTTGGAAAAGGCTCTTTGGTCATCCCAATTTGTATTCATGGCAAACGCCCATTTGTCAATATGCGTCATGTTCTCATCATATCTAGCTATGATGGCATCCTGATCTACATTCTGGCCATTGTAGTTCCATCCCGCAAAGCCCACCACATATAGGCAACCCGATTTTGGATGTTTGGCAACGTATGGAAAAACGAGTTCGGTACGCCAGCCTGGGAAAGGGAAATCCCAATAGATTTCGTCATGCAAGCGAGTGGTATCAAGATTGAAATCCAGATTGTAGCAGGGAACGCTCAAGATGGGTTGGTTGTTATAGTCGTAGGCGCCTACAAGATAGCCTGTCGAGTCCGCATTGATGGCAAAAAGCCTGTCAAATTCCACAATCACGGAAGTGAAAACTTTTTCGGCGAGCACGTTGCCCCATTTGTCGAACCTAATGATGTGGTGTTCAAGAATGCCTTGGTGAGGAAGCAAATAGCTCACCGCGAATGTGCTGTCGTTTTCGATGACATATTGCGGTTCTTGATATTGATTGTAATACGGCCCTTCGCTGTCTATCAGAACGGAACCCGTTTCAGTAATCAGCAAGTTGTCTCCAATTTCGCCAACGGCTATCCAAAGGGAATCTGCAATACGTTTGTGAAAGATGATAAAAGGCTGACCTTCCTTCCCCATGTACAGATAGTTGTAACCATACATGTCATAGCCATTTTCGTTGAGGTGGTTTTGAGCGACATACTCCAGTTCCGTGCCGTCAGTCTTCATCCGGCACAAAGCCAAAGTGCCGTTTTCATCGCCTCGCATGCTGACCAAAACCTCGTCTTTATCGAGAGCGAGCATAGCAATATAGCCGTGAGTGTCGCCAATGAGTTCCGCTTCCAATTGTTCTTGCGCTTTCATCGTCATCCCTCCCACCATCAGCAGGAGCACAAGCAGGGCGTAAAGTCTAATGTTTTGCATTGCACTATGTTTTTTGATTGTTTTTCTTTAGTTTTGAGATTCCCTATTCCACTTCTCATTTACTTCACAACAAACTTCACCGTCGCGCCATCCACGGTAAGGAGATACATGCCAGCAGGCAGGGACGACACATCCAAGGATTGGTGGTCGCCCATGAGGTTGCCCGATTGCAGGGTTTGACCCATGAGGTTGGTGATGCGGTAGGCATGGGATTGGGACGCGATGGATCTCGTCTCTACAAACAAAACACCATTGGTCGGGTTGGGATAAACATCCATGGTCGTGCGACCCAGAAATTCCTCAACTCCCCATGGGTCATCGGTCACATAGGCCCAAATCATGAATTGGATATAAGGAAATCCGTATATTTCGGCATCTTCCCATTTGTTTTCTTGCGTTTGAACCCATCGGGCGTTAGGATTCGGATCTGTATTATTCCAGCTACAGGCAGCCGAATAAGTCTCTGTAGCTTCAAGTTCAGAGAACACAATCCAGAGGTATTGCGTGGTGTCGATGTCGACCTGCTGTTCCAAATCCATATCATACAAATTGTCGATGTCCCAGGTTGCCACCATCTGTTGGTTCATCAAGGTAAGGGGCATGTAACTGTTTCCATAGTACACACTCAAAAGCAAGTCGCCCGTATTATACTCGTTTTCATACAAAGCCACTTTGGTCAAGGTGTAGCCTTCGTAGGATTGAAGCAATGCAGGCGGAAACGCCACCGCCCAAGAAAATGGGATGTTTTCCGGAATATAACCGAGGTTGGTATTGTATATGCCATCATCATAATGAAGCCATTCTGACGCTTCAGAAACGATGGATGGCTGTTGTATCGGATTGCCATACTGTGCTTTTCGGCTCTCAAAAAGACCTGTTGCATCTTCGTTGGTCAAAGGTTCTTGTGCTTGCATTGTTGCCCCTCCCACCATCAGCAGGAGCGCAAGGAGGGCGTTAAGTCTTTGTGTTTTCATAGTATCATTGTTTAATCCATTTTCCACTTTCCACTTCGGTCGCTGAGCCTGTCGAAGCACCGGCAACCATCCTCCAAATATAAGTCCCCGAAGGCCAACTTTCAGTATTTATCGAAGTGATATTGTCTGTGATTTCTTGATTGTAAATCAGTTTTCCAGTCAAGTCATAGATTTCAACATAGGCTTTTGGCAAGGTCGTACGGATGTTGAGAATATCTTTCCCAGGATTGGGATAGGCTGTGACAAAGGAAAAACCGTGCGCATGGGCCTCCTCGATGTTCACGAAATCCTCAGGCGTGATTTTGTAGATGCAATGGTCTTTGTATCCGCTGGTTGTATTGATGCGAGTTGCGTAAACGATGCAACCTCCGTCAGGGCATGCATCGATATCATAAGGAATTACATGGCATTTTGAAGTCTTGAAATAAATCTCATGTTGTTTGTTCAGGAGCGCATCCGTTTGGGCCACATACAAATTGTCATTATAATTACTGCCGCCAACGCTGACGTCCATCCAACCCATCATATACACGGTGCCATCGGGACTGAACGCCATGCCGTAACCTTCATCGTTCTTTGTGGGATTCACGATACCCCAATCCCAATTCAAGACTTCGAAATCCTTGTCGAAAACCCTCATGAACACATCAAGATCACTCTTTGGCATTTCATCCCTTGCCCCATCTTTGCTCAATGGGCCTTCACAACCTATCGAATAGGTCATCCCGTTGTAGGGATTAAGCCGCACAAAAGCAGGCATCTCGAAATTCCCAATCCATCCGCTGATATAAGGCATTGAAACGTAAACCTTCCCAGCATCTTCCCTAACGGAAACAGTGTTGAACTCTTCGTCAAGGGTATAGCAATCAAATCCATATTGTACGGGTCTCCTCACAATCAGACGACAGCCCAGCGAATCAGTGCCCGAAAAGAACTGGTTTGACAAACTATAGGGAATGGAATCGAAGATTCTCTCTTTCACCATATTGCCTTGATTGTCGAACTTGAGCAAGTGTATCGCTTCCCTATCATTGAGAAACCAGACACTGTCAATCGGATACGACACCAACAGGCTACCATCTTTCGAGAACACGGTATGAATCATGGAACTGTACATAAAAGAATTGTCAGGATGGTTGAAGTCGAGGCCTTCCCATTGGCAACCATAGTAGGTCCACGACAAGTCCTCGGGATCCACCTCAACCACACAAAGCATGGGCAGCGTGTCGTTATCATCCAACCGGAACGAGGCGTAGCGGAACTTGCCCTCATAAAAACCGCCATGACTCCATTGGCTCATCCGATAGCTTGGAATTGCTGCCGAGGCGACTATCTCACCATCATATGTGATTTTCACAACCTTGCATTTTTCCTCCTCGTTTCCGCCAAAAGCCAAAAAGGTATTATCGTCATAGTTTCTGATGGCATTGAACCATACGGAATCCGATTCAAAAATCGTCGCAAGGTCGGAAGGATATTCTTGCGCATGCATCGTCACTCCTCCCGCCATCAGCAGGAACGCCAATAAGGTGTAGATTTTGTGTGCTTTTCTCATGATTTTATAGTGTTTAGTTATTATTCAATTCATCAATGACAAAATCGGGTCGAAGCCGACTTTCTTCTTGAGGTTGGAGCGGTATTTCATTACTGTGTTTTCGCTCAAATGCAACAGAATAGCTTCTTCCTTGATGCGGAAGCCCAAGAAGGAAAGCAGGGCCACGTTGCGCTCTCCCTCGGTGAGGTCGGGATAGGTTTTCTCCAATTGGGGCAGGATGTCAGGATAAGCAGCGTGAAACTCGACCAATATCTCCTCCCATGCCGAGCGCGGCTTGGAAGCATAGAGCACCTTCGACTTCTCTACCAACACTTGCAGCGACTTCTCCTTCAAGGCATCGTGCGCCTCTACAATTTGGCGGTCGGCCTCCTCACGCTGCGTGTCGGCTTGCTTCCTATAACTGCGCTGCACCTGCAGGAATACGGCCACAGCCACAACCACACCTACAATAGCAAACAACCAAATTGTAACATCCTTGTTTTCAGCGGTTTTCATCCCCTCAACATATTCCCTAATCATCGGCACGACCTTGGTATTGTGCATGGTCTCGACATTCTCTTTTTGGCGATGCTCTTTCACATTGAAGAAATAGCGGCTTGCCGTCACGGTATCGCCAAGGTTCTCATAACACATGGACAATCCAAACGATGCATTGACGCGAAAAATAGGATTCTTCGACTGGAGAACAGGCTCCAACACCTGAATCCCCGAAGCATAGTCTTTTATCCACCAATATACATAACCTTCCTCAATGCAAATTTGGTCATAAAACATATTGCCACTATCCACCAAAGCCTTGCCCTGCTTGAAACAATACAAGGCGGAGTCGAATTTGACCTGATGGCGATAGCAGTTTCCCATAGCATTATACAGGATGGCTTTTTCGTAGGAAAAATGTTCGGGAGCCGCATAACGGAGACCGTCAAAACAAAAACCGTAGGCAGTGTCGGCCTCTTGTTCGAATGGGCCGATAAGTTCATAAAGCGTTGCGAGGTTGGCGTATGAACGAGCGATACCTGTGGTGTCGTTTGCCATCATGTCGTATTCCAAGGCCAACTTACCCAATTGCTTGCACAGCGCCTCGTCCTTGAAATTGCTAATCAAGCGCGACATCATACGGAAGGTCTTTCCGCAGAGACTGCAAACTTGGGATTGTGAAGTGTTGAAGTGTTTGTCAAGGATGGTCAGAGCATCAACGTAGTGTTGGGCCACCTCTTCGGAATAGTAGTTTTTGAAAAAACCGAGTCGTCCCATAAGGTGATGGCAACGGGCCTGCATCCAAAGCCCAAATTGCGTGCTGTCGGACTGGTAATGCTCCATAATGGGCTGAATGGTCTCTACATCAAAGTCGTTGTAAAGGGTATAGTCCAAGGCGTACTCCACAGAGTCGAGCAGACGGGAATAGGCCACATCCTCGACATTGTCGAGCACAGACAAGAAGGCATCCTCACGCTGGGTGCAGGCTGCCATGAGCAGAAAAAACAAAAATGGTATGCAACGATTGAATTTCATGGGTCAGAAACGGTTTTAAGATTCATTGGGCGCAAATTTAACCAAAAAACAAAGGAAGAAACAGCGCCAAGGCCTGATTACAGATTTTTCTTTTTGACTTATTCTGAAAATCAAAAAGTTACAAGAAAAAAGTACAGAATTTTGTTATAGGATTGGGGCGAAAACGAAAGAAAAACATGCCACGCTTCTCACGCTAATGGAAGCTATCATGAAAAAAAAGTAAATTTTGCTCATTCTCTATTGATGATTTGCTGCTCCAAAAGTTTCAGCTCTTCGTCATCCAATTGGTCGGCTAGTTTTGCATCGGCTTGTTTGCGACGCTGGTCGAATTGCTCGTAAATCGCTAATACATGGGCTTCCATTTCTTGGTTGGAAATGCTTCCGGCATTACGAAGTACTTCCTTGTTTTGGAATTGTAGCAAATGGTCCACGTTTTGGCGCCAATAGTTCATAGTTAAATCAAGACGTTCCTTTACGCGGATTTCAGCTGATTCGAGGAAGAGCATTGTCAGACGGTTGAGCAGGTCAATCTCATCAGCATTGAGATAGTTTTTGGCGATGTAAATGTCCTGTTTGCGTACCACAGAGCCCTTCCATGAAGTAAGAGCCATATTGGGCTGTGACGCATCGGCTCGGCTGACAATGAGTTCGGCTGCGGTTTGGTGGGTAACAGCGTAAAGCAACTTGTTTTGCGTTTCAGCAAAAAACATCTGTGTGGACTTGTCGGAGGAGTCGTAATCGCTGCTTAAAGCAAACAAATCGCGCAGTTTCTGGTAAAAGCGTTTCTCCGAAGCTCGAATGTCTCGGATACGTTCAAGCAACTCGTCGAAATAGTCGGGGCGACCGTCGGGGTTCTTGAGACGGTCATCGTCAAGCACGAAGCCTTTCACAATGAATTCCTTCAAGTGCTGATTGGCCCAAATGCGGAATTGTGTACCGCGTTTCCCCTTCACACGGAAGCCCACAGCCAAAACCATATCCAGGGAATAAAAGGTCACATTATAGTTTTTCCCATCCGAGGCAGTTATTAAATAATCCTTAATAACTGAACTTCTATCCAATTCATTCTCTTTCAATATATTGGATATATGAATATTAACATTCGGAACTGAGGTGGCAAAAAGTTCGGCCATTTGTTTTTGGTTCATCCAAACATTGCCATCGCGAGCCATCATCGTTACACTCACTTTACCGTCAAGGGTATTATAGATGATGAGGTTTTGTTGGTTGGGTACGATTTCATTCATAGTCGCCTGTTTAGGCTACAAAAATAATGATTTTTCTTGAATCGTACAACTTATTTACCTCAATACCTCACATAATATTCCAACAGCGGATGTATCTCTCCTTCTGGCTTCAGCAGGTCCTCCAGCTGCGCCCAGTTCTTGATCATACCGCGTTTCTCGCGCTGGTCGAAGATACGCTTCACCTGCTCGTAGCTGAGGTAAGGATGATGCACCAAGGTCTTGAAGTCTGCGCGGTTTACGTCAATCTTCCTCAGGTCGGCATCACCTATGATGATGTAGGGTTGTATCGTGGCGAAACGGGTCGAGTCCATACCTTTCACGGCACGGAGCTGCTCCATGTCAACGAAGCCGCCTAATTTGTCGCGGAACTCCAGAATGCGCATGGCCATATAACCACCTATCTGCGGCAACTCCACCAGCGTGGTCGAGTCCACCATGTTCAGGTCAACGATAGGAATGGATTTCTTAACAGGCTTTGACTCCTCCCCTGTTTTCTCGTCTTGTTTCTTTGTAGCCGATGGAGCACTTGTGCCCCGCGACACTTCAGGCAACACGATATAAGGCTCCAGCTGTGCGAAGTCCTCCTCGCTGATGGTATAGAGCTTGCCGAGGTCGTTTTTCGCGTAGAATTTGCCACCTTTGGCCCTGTAGTTCACGATATTGCGCACCTGACGATCGGTCAGACCGATTTGGAGCAATTCTTCTTCGGTGACGGTATTGGGATTGAAGGGAAAAGGATGCAACTCCACAGTTTCTAGGGCTTGTCCCTTTTGTTGTTGCTGCTGAAGCTCAATGGCAGCTTGGCGCAAGGCCAACAGGGAATCCAGGTTGTGCAAGGAAGCCTCGCTCAGCGACTTGCGCGAAGGGCGAAACAAACAGGCCAAGACCAATAGCAAAATGAGCGCCAGTATCGTGATGATGGCGACGCGCTCGCCTTTGCTGAAGGAAAACCACTTGCGCAAGGAATCCATATTATTATCTTTCGGGCCCTTCGACAGGCTCAGAGACCCTCGGCCTTTGAGCCTGTCGAAACGCCGACTTATTTAATTAATCCGCTGATAAAAACAATCGCGATAGCCACAGGAGACAGATACTTGATGATGAAGAAGATAATCTTCTTCAGCTTGGCCTTAATGGTGTTCTCGTTAGTGACCTCATCAAAGAACTTCTGCTTGCCGAGCTTCCAGCCCACGAAGATGACAATCAGCACACCTCCGACGGGCAGCAATACGTTGGATGAGACGAAGTCCATCAAGTCAAACATAGAACGTCCTCCTATGGCGAAAGGCGTGTTGCTCATCAGGCTCAAAGAGGCGAAGGCACCTAATAGCATGGTGCCGGCACAAGCCACCACCGTAGCCCATTGGCGCTTCATGTGCAACTCCTCGGAGAGATATGCTACCAGCACTTCCAACAGCGAGATAGTCGAAGTGAGGGCTGCGATGGCGAGCAACACAAAGAAGATGAGGCAGAACCAATAGCCCCCGTGCATCTGGTTAAAGAGCATCGGCAAGGTGTTGAACACCAGACCCATTCCCGCTTCAGGCTTCACGCCGAACGAGAACGCCGCCGGGAAGATGACCAGTCCCGCTAGGAGAGCAATCGCCGTATCGGCCAACACAACGGAGAAAGCCGTGCTGGTCAGGTTGTCGTTTTTCTTGACATAGGAACCGTAGGTGATGAGCACACCCATGCCCAGACTCAAAGAGAAGAACCCCTGTCCTAATGCGCTGATAAGAACTTTGCCCGTAATCTTCGAGAAATCAGGCTTGAAGAGGAAAGCCAAGCCTTCCTTTGCGCCAGGTAAGGTCATAGAGCGGACACCTAATACTATCAGTATGACCAAAAGCAAAGGCATCAGTATCTTGGCGTATTTCTCGATGCCGTTCTGCACGCCCTTGAAGACCACAAAACCCGTCAAAAAGATGAAGATGCCCTGCCACATCACGTTGCGCCAACCCATGTCGTGGAAAGCAGTGAACTCCTGCTCGATAGTAGCCAGGTCTTTGCCTTGGAAGGAGTTGCTCACCGATTTGACGATATACTCCAGCGTCCAACCCGAAACCGTGGAATAAAAAGCGAAGATGAGAAAGCCGCACAGCACACCCATATAACCCACAATGGGCCATGCCGACTTCGGGGCCAGTTTCTTGAAAGCGCCTACGGAGTTGCTCTGGGTGCGACGACCTATCACCAATTCCGAGAGCATCACGGGGATGCCGAGGAAGATGACAACGGCCAGATAGACCAACAGAAATGCCGCACCGCCGTTATTACCCACCTCGCAGGGGAAACGGTAGATATTACCCAAGCCGATGGCCGAGCCTGCAGCAGCAGCGATGATGCCGAGCTTCGAGCCAAAGCCATCGCGTTTTTTCTTCTCTTCACCCATAATTGTGTTTTTTGACTTCGAGACTTCGAGACCTCGGGACTTCGGGTGTTATCCCGTCTCGTAGTCCCGTAGTCTCGCGGTCTCGCGTCGTTGTTTATCTCTTTTCTCCGTATGCCAAGTCACCCACATCGCCAATGCCCGGAACGACATAGGCGCGAGCCGTCAGTTCCTCGTCGATGCTGCCCACCCAGATAGTAACGGGCAGGCGCGACATAGTGCGCTGCACATAGTCGAGGCCGTCTTGCGAAGCCACCGCTACGGCAATGTGGATCTCCTTCGGCGTCATCTCCTCCATCAGGCCGTTGAGGGTCTTCACGATGGACTCGCCCGTAGCCAGTAGCGGGTCGCAAAGGATGAGAATGCGGTCTTCGATATCGGGAGAAGAGAAATACTCGACGCGAATCTCCGAGTCCTCCTCGTTCTTGTCGTATTTGCGATATGCTGCGATGAAAGCGCTGTCGGCTTGGTCGAACATACTGAGCATCCCGTTGTGGAAGGGCAAGCCTGCTCGCAAGATGGTGGCGATGACAGGTTGTTCGTGCATCGTCCGTATCTGCTTGATACCCAACGGCGTAGCTACTTCCTCATCATCATACTCGAACGACTTGCTGATTTCGTAAGCCATCACTTCACCGATGCGTTCAAGGTTGCGGCGGAAGCGCATGCGGTCCTGCTGGATAACGGCGTCGCGGAGTTCAGCCATGTATTGGTTGAAGACGCTGTCGGTTTTCTCAAGGTTATTGATATTAATCATAATGTTGGTATATTACTTTCTGCATTCAGCCACAAATTCAATTGGAGTAAGAACGGGAATGTCAAAGTCCATAAAGCCTTTCTTATCGCGAGTGACAATAACATCTGGTTTAAACACTAAAGCTGAGACATATTGAACCGTATCTTCAAAATCCGATGGAGCAAGTGAGAGGGCATTCAGAACCACATCTTTGTCAATAGGACTTATCTTCAACATTTGGCAAAAATCCTCAATCTTGTCAAGGGTAACCTCATTCGAGAATTGCTTTCGCATTATATATGCACAATTTACAATAGTTAAGGAAGAAACGACAATATCAATTATCCCTCGTCTTCCCATCTCAAAAACTATCGCAGCTTCCTTAAAAAAGCCATCCCGATTGCCCAAGAAATCGACAACGACATTGGTGTCAACAAACACTCTCATTGCGCCATCTCCTCCCAAAACGAATCATTTTCCCTATCAAAATCAAAGTCCTCAGGCAAAGTGCCGCAAACCATGTCAAGCACTTCCTGTGAGAACTTGAAATCTTTCCCAATTCTTGGAAACACCAATCTCTTTTTGGGTTCTTCTCCAGACAATTCCTCTCTTTCAGAACTTTCCAATAATTTTTCAGCCAACCATCTTTGATTGCTGGCCGTCAAAGAAAGCCCTTGAAGGTAGTTCCACAAATTATTTAATGACAATGCGTTCATCTTACTTCATTTTTTCATTTGCAAAAATACACATTATTTTTCGTTTTTGCAAAAATGTTTTCTGAATAGACCATTATTTCCTTTTCTTCCAAACCTTCAATAACGCCTTCCCAACGGGCGAAAGCCGATTGAAAGAATAAGAAGGATACTTCACTTCGTGGCCGCCAAAGCCGAGATAAAAGCGCGCCAGATTGTCGTCGTCGGAGCCCTCAAAATCGAAGGTAATCGGCTGGTTGGCAAACTTTTGTATGACTTGGTCGAGAAGATAGGTCATGGCTTGGCGTTGCTTGCCCTCTTCCGTCAGGCCTGAGAACAGGAAAGTGACGCGGTCTTTGGTTTTCATAAAGATGGCAGCGCAAATCAACTGCCCGACGCCTTTCTCGGTCACGCCCAAGATAAACGCATGTCTCCGGCTGACCGCTGTTTGGGTCAAGGTGGTCAGGCGGGTATATTCGGCATCGCCCCATTTGTCGAGTAGCGCACCTCGGTTGTCAGTGAACAACGCCACCACATGATAGGGAATCACCGTGTCGACAAGCTGCAAATTGTTGCTCTCCGCCTTGGCCAGGTTGCGTTTCGTGTTTTGATGGTATTGGGCACGAAGAGTATTGTGATCTTGGTTCAAATCAAGTAACACATTTCTATGATATTCAAATTCTTTAATATCATTACTTAAAGCATTACTTTCATTCAAACGAATCTCAGCGAAACGGTATTTTTTGGGGATGGCATTGAAAAACTCAATCAGCTTTTCTTGGGTCAAAGACGCTTTGGAAAACACACCCAATTGCTGCACGAAATAAGGCTGATAAAGATATTGGATGCCGAATTTCTTCCCGCCCGTCAAAGGCATCAGCGCCTGATAGTCGTCTTCTACCAAAGCTTCCCAATCCGGATGCACGATGTCGAGATACCAAGAATATGAGTAGATGTTGCCGCATTCGGCAATGGTGGCGTCCCATTTCGCCTTGTCAATGGCTTTATGTTCGAGATATTGAATCATAGGTTTATATATTCCAAAAGTTGACGGTACATCTCGGGCCAGCCGACCCAACGTTGTTCGCCACCAAGTGTCTCATTATGCGTGAGATAGATAAAGGTCCCTCCTACTGCTTTCACCTCGTCAACCAGTTGTTTGGCCAGTTCGAACGATGCATCAACGTCAAGGCCGAGGTAATCGCGCATGGTGCCGTCCATCAAGGCGAAGGGATGCACACGCAGGTTAGTGACCATGTCGTTTTCGAGGTCATAGAAGCGGAAGGTGTCAGCAATGCCCGCGCGGAAGCCAGCTTGCGAGGCGAAGCCCATGGTGTAGTCGTCGCTGATATCCAGCTCAATGAGTTTTTGATAGCTACGCGGCAGATTCATCCTCAGGAAATGCTGGCGACTCTTGGTCAGCGGACGGTGCAACACCTCTGATAGGCTCTCGATTTCCTTCTCCAGCTTGTCAATGTCGAGATAGGAGGAGAACGACGGATGGATGCCCACATCGGCATAGTCGGCGAGACGTTTGATGAGGTTACGGAATGCTTCCTTGCGGAGCGAGATGTTCTTGTCGTTGGTGTCGTACTCGCCACAAAGGATGAAATAGATGGGCTTGAGTTTGAACTCTTTCTGCAACTCCAACTGAAAATCAAAAGAGTCGAAGGGATCCTTGCGTTTGCCGCGAAGCACCAGATGCCGCTCACGGATGCGCTGACTGTCGCCCACCGCCAAATCCTTCAAAAAGCCGCCCACCGTGCGATACAGCCCTTTATGTTTGTATGCCCAAGCCGCATCCACATCGTAGGTCGGGATGAAAGTGAACTTGCGTTTTTTGATGGGCAAGTCCGGATAGATGGCCTGCAAACGCGCACCAAAAGCCAAGGCCCAGATGTTGACCAGAGGCTTCTGAAGCATGTCGTTCTCGTACATCCATGTCGACTCGGCCTTGAAACGCCCATACTGGTCGCGCACCTGCGAGAGATACTCTTCGTAGCGCGACACCAGGAAAAACGAAGCGGCAAAGACATCGAAAGGCAGGATGTTACCCTGACCGTAAACAGCATAGGGCGCAACTGTGCCTTCAAACGTCACCGTGCGGAAAGACTGTTCGTGGATATGACGTTCAAATAAGAGCTCGTCGGCCTTGACAAACGGCTCTTCGTCAATGCGTTGCTTGCCATAATGCAGTTTAGGACCTTCAAAAGTCTTAAACTGATCGGCATCGGTAGTTATGTCGAAATCGAGACCCAGCAACTGCCTGAGCATTAAATCGAAGACATACATCACGCGGCCGGTGACTTTCGGGACAAGTATCAGCATTTTCATAGGCACAAAAATAATAGGAATTTCCATGCCTACAACAATTGCAGAGAAAATAATCAAATTACACGACCTAGCTTTTCATATTAAAACACTAATTATCAGATATTTATCACAAATTGGTACAAGATTTTAATTTTTAAAAAATTCGTGTATAATTGATGGTAATTTTTGTTGAAAACAACCGAAATGCTCATTTTGGGGATTATACATATTGATATATCGTCGAAAATTTGTATTTTTGTCGGTTAAACCAAGGCAACCCGATATGGAAAATTTCGTCGTATCCGCAAGAAAATACAGGCCGATGACCTTCGACACCGTCGTGGGCCAAGGCTCCATTACCAACACCTTGAAAAACGCCATCCGCAACAACACCTTGGCGCAGGCCTTCTTGTTTTGCGGTCCGCGTGGCGTAGGTAAGACCACCTGCGCCCGCATCATGGCCAAGACCATCAACTGCCTCCACCCCACCGAGAACCTTGAGGCCTGCAACGAATGCGAGTCGTGCCGCGCCTTCAACAACAACGCGTCGTTCAACATCTACGAGTTGGACGCTGCATCCAACAACTCCGTTGAGGACATCCGCAGTCTGGTCGACCAAGTGAGGATTCCACCCCAAATCGGACAATACAAGGTCTACATTATCGATGAGGTTCACATGCTGTCGGCGGCGGCTTTCAATGCCTTCCTGAAGACTTTGGAAGAGCCACCGGCGTATGCCAAGTTCATCCTGGCCACCACGGAGAAGCACAAAATCATCCCGACCATCCTGTCGCGTTGCCAAATCTTTGACTTCAAGCGGATTACGGTTGACGACATCGCCAAACACTTGGCTTTTGTCGCACAAAGTGAAGGCGTTACCGCCGAGCCTGAGGCCTTGAACATCATCGCTCAGAAAGCCGACGGTGCCTTGCGTGACGCGCTCTCCATCTTCGACCAGATGGTGAGTTTCTCGGGCAAGAACATCACCTACAAGGACGTCATTGACAACCTCAATGTCCTTGACTACGACTATTACTTCCAAATCGTCGACCACATCCTGAAAGGCGACACCAGCGACATCCTGCTCATTCTCAATGACATCATCAGCAAGGGTTTTGAGCCTCAGCATTTTGTCAGCGGCATGGGCAACCATTTGAGGAGCCTGATGGTGTGCAAGGACCCCGTCACGGTACAGCTCTTGGAAGTCAGCGAGCAGTTGCGGCAGCGTTATCTGACGCAAGCCCAGACCTGCCCCATGCCCTTCCTCATCCGGGCCTTGGAAATCAACAACAAGTGCGACATCGACTACCGCGCTGCCAACAACAAGCGCCTGCATCTGGAGATTGCTTTATTAAAGATGTGTGCCTTGTGCAGCCAAGCCTTGAACATGCCGACGGCGCAGGCACAACCCACGCAGATGCCGCAAAACAGACCGCAACAGCCAAACCCTACGTCAGCAGCAGCCGTGGCAACGGGAGCTAATTCCACGCCTGCAGCTGCTGCACCTCAACCCACCTCGACGGCCAAGGCCGCTGAACCGACTATTACCGCCAAGGTCCCTGAGACGGTTCCTGAGCCTGTAGAAGGAGTCGAAGGGCCGGCCAGCACGGCAACAGTCCAACCTAATGCTCCCGTTTCGACAGGCTCAACGTCCGCCTCGACCGCATCGGCCGCCCAGCCCGTCGTCCGTCCTCGTGGCACCACGAGCGGCCTCAGCGTCAACCGGGCCATGCAGCAGGCCGAGCAAAAGGCGGAAGAGAAGGAAGAGACCTGGGACACGCCATTCACACAGGAGCAACTTACAGCGGCTTGGGCCGACTTCGTCAACCGTTACAAGGTTGTCTCCCCAAATTTCGCTGCGGCCTTGAGCAAATATGACCCGAAACTCGGTCCAAACTTTGAGATCCATTTCAATGTTGACAACAAACTCTTCGAACACGACACCGAAGGCATGACCGCCTTGAGGCATCACCTGAAAAACACGCTGCACAACAACCAATTCAAGCTCGTCCCCGAACTGATGGAGCGTCCCGCTGAAATCGAGGCCTACACCGACAAGGACAAGTTCGAGAAGATGGTCGAGGAAAGGCCGTTCCTTAGGGATTTGCAGACGGAACTAAAGCTTGAAGGAGATTTGTAAATAACGAATCTTAAATATTTAAATATTAAATACATAAATGAAGAAAAAACACATTTTCGCCATGACAATTATCTGTACATTGGCAGCAGGTTGCGGAGAGAAAGCAACCGAGGTCCCGAAGCCTGAAAAAGAAGTTGTCCCGGCCATCGTGCTGAGCAACATGGACACCACCATCAACCCTGCGGAGGACTTCTTCCGCTATTGCAACAACAACTGGTTGATCAACAACCCCATCCCGGAGGAGTATTCCACCTATGGCGCCTTCACCGAGATCGACCAGCACAACGAGATCCTCATCCAGGACATCATCGACGAGGCATCGAAAGAC
>Ga0265301_10003862_pt1 | contig 15502 bp, 10 predicted proteins | sample AusTroGonzalo_MG_2_FD_193488 | JGI IMG/M metagenome (GOLD analysis project Ga0265301, IMG submission 193488) | Bovine rumen microbial communities from tropical cattle in Woodstock, Queensland, Australia - Gonzalo_04 | ecosystem: Host-associated > Mammals > Digestive system > Stomach > Rumen ...
TATGCATAGCAATACTATACCGAAAGCCACAGAACGGGAGACATCTACCGTTCCTCCCAATTTTGCAAAAAATGGAGAGAAAATCATACAGGTAGCTACGCCCAAACGAGCCAGTGCCATTTCCGATCCCATAGCCATGGCAGTCTCTCGACCCTTGAACCACTTAACGATACCGCGAGACACGGTTATACCTGCCATCTCGGTTCCGCAGCCAAAAATCATAAAACCTACAGCCGCCAGTTTGGCCGAAGCAGGCATACCTCTATAGAAAGGCGAAACGCCCAATTCGTCAAAAAGAGGGATATAGTTCAGGTGTTCGGTAAACCACTGCTCTGCACTACTACCAATAAAACTATCAGAAATAGCGTAGTATTTAATCAATCCTCCTATGAGCATGACAGCGCCGGACAAGAGTGCGGTAAAACGAACTCCCATCTTATCAAGGATAATACCGGCAAAAATAAGGAAGAAGATGAATACATTAAGGAATGTTTCGGCTCCCTGCATAGTCCCGAAAGCGGTTGAATCCCATCCGCGCGTGGATTGCATCAAATCTTTAATAGGAGACAAAATGTCCATAAAGATATAAGAGCAAAACATTGCTAAAGCCAGCAACAATAATGCGGTCCAACGGGCTGCTGCACTATCGCGAAGTGTCTGTTGAATTGCTTTTACCATGATTGTAGGAATATTTTGATTTTTTCTTAAGCCACTCTGCCTTTTTCTTCTCGTACTCGGCATAGTGGCTTTCCAAATAACCGTCAGCCATTACTTAATACCGAGTTCTTTCTTAACGGCGGGGGTTACATCATTGGCATCTGTGCCGATATGCACCATCGCAGCGCTGTCGAAGATATAGGTGTATCCGTCGCGCTCACCGACTGCCTTGATCGCCTTCGCCATCTTCTCATGAACGGGTGCGAGCAGTTCCTGCTGTTTCTTCTGAATATCCTGCTCAGCCGTCTGATAGAAGAGTTGGATACGCTGGTTCATCTCCTGCAGTTCCTGCTGACGAATCTGCTTGATAGCATCAGCCATCGTAGCCTCTTGCGCCTGATAGTCCTGCATTTTCTTCTGGATCTCCTCGTTCATCGAAGCGAGTTGGTTCTCATACTGCGATTGGATAGTATCCATCTTAGCACGCACTTGTGCCACTTCGGGCATTTGCGCGAAGAGCTCCTGCGTGTTGATGTGACCAAATTTCTGTGCGCTGGCGAGCATCGGCAAAGCCAGCAGAAGGGTAATAATTAATTTTTTCATTGTTATAATAATTTTATCTAGTTTTCTGGTCAACTGGTCGACTGGTCGACTGGTTACTTGGCGCCAAGTTTATGGAGAACCTGGTCGGAGATATCCAGTTTGGAGGACATATACAGCAGAGCAGGGTCGGCTGAACGGTCCTTGACGATGTCGATTCGTTTCTCGTTAGCGAGGTCTTGGATGGCATTGTAGATCTCGTCCTGGATCGGCTTGATGAGTGCCTCGCGTTTCTTGTATAACTCACCTTCCTGTCCGAAATACTTGCGTTTGAGTTCGAGTACCTCCTGCTCTTTTTTGACTATCTCCTGCTCGCGCTGCGCCCGCATGGTCTCGCTGAGGAAGATCTGCTCTGTCTGGTAGTTTGTCGCCATGACACGCGCTTCCTGTTGCGCGGCGTCCACCTCTTTCTGCCAGCGCTTGGAGAGCATGGTCAACTGCTCATTCGCCTGCTCGTACTGCGGCAGGTTTTTGAGGATATACTGCAAGTCGATATACGCTATCGATTGATCTTTAGCAAATGCCGTGCCAAAAGAGAGCAAAAAGGTTATCATCGCCATGATAAACCTTTTTTTATTTACCATTTTATCATTTACCATTTGTTCATTTATTTTGTCATTTAACCATTTATAGTTCTTGTCCGAGGACGAAGTGGAACTGGCTACCGCCGTACTGTTTGGAACCGTTGATCTCATCGAAGCCCCAGCCCCAATCGACACCGAGCAGACCGAACATCGGCAGGAAGATACGCACACCGACACCCGCCGAACGCTTGAGGTTGAAGGGGTTAAACTCGGTAATGTCCGCAAAACAGTTACCCGCCTCTAAGAACACATGCGCCCAGATGGTTGCACTCTGCTCCAGCGTGATCGGATAACGCAGCTCCATCGTGTACTTATTATACACGTAACCCATGTTTCGTCCGGTCGCAAGGTCGTACGGCGTCAACGAACCCGAGGAGTATCCACGCATCGCGACATACTCGGTGGCATAACTGGTGTACGCCGACATACCGTCACCTCCCATGTAGTAGGACTCGAACGGCGACTTGGCGTTGATATTATAGTGCCCCAGATACCCGAACTCGGCACGCGTCATGAGCACGAGCTTGCCGTCTTTGGTGAGCGGCGTAAAGACCTTACCCTTGAACGTCCATTTATGGTACTCAATGAGGTGGTATTTCTCCGAAGCCGACATCTGCGAGTAGTCCTTGCCATTGAAGAGCGACCACGGCGGCGTGATCTTCAGTCCCACCGTGAACTGACTACCGCGGCGGGTGTAGATCGGGTTATCAATAGACGAACGGCTGAGTTGGAGGTTGAGCGCCAAGTTATGACTGTTACCGTCCGAGATCAGCAAGTAGGGCCAATCTTTCATCATGTAGAGCTGGTAACTCAACTCGCCGTAGAACGAGAAATAGTCATCGGGCCAACGCAGACGCTTACCATAGCCGATTGACACACCGAGCGTACGCAGGTACTTGTCCTTATCCGCCTCCGACTCCGCTAACTGCTGATAGTAATTGCTGTTGCCGGAATAGTAATAATAATTGGAGTAGGTGTTATACAGGTTTTGGTACGCTTTCTGATAACGGCTGGAATAACCCGTCTGGTTCGCAAAATAGACAGACGCGCTGAGACTGTTCGGTCTTTTACCGCCAAGCCAAGGCTCGAGGAACGAGATAGACGCCGAGGTATAATAGATACCGTTCGTGCGGGCGTTGATGGAGAACGTCTGACCCTCTCCTTGCGGCACGATGCGGTACGCTTTTTTGTTAAAGAGGTTTTGGATGGCGAAGTTGGTGAACTTGAGTCCGAGCGAACCCACCAGACCCGTAGCACCCCAACCGAGGGAGAACTCGATCTGGTCAGAGGACTTGGTCTGTAATTGGTAGGTAATATCGACCGTTCCCTCTTCGGGATTCGGTTGGATATCCGGCACGAGTTTCTCCGGATCAAAGTGTCCCATCTGCGCCAACTCACGCAGCGAACGCATGATGTCCGACTGCGAGTACAACTGACCGGGTTTGGTGTAGATCTCACGGCGCACGACATGCTCATAGACGCGCGTGTTACCCACGATCTTCACCTCATTGATCGTCGCCGGCTTGCCTTCGTAGATACGCATCTCGAAGTCGATGGAGTCGTTCTCCACGTTCACCTCGACCGGCTCCACATTAAAGAACAAGTACCCGCGGTCGGTATAGAGTTTGCTCACTGCATCGTCGTCACCCGTCAGGCGGTCATTGAGCGTCTTGAGGTTATACACATCGCCGGGTTTGACGCCGAGCGTCGCGTCCAGGTACTCGTACGGATAGACCGTGTTTCCTACCCACTTCACCGAACGGACATAGTACTTATCTCCTTCGCTGATGGTCAGATAGACATCGACGCGCGTCGGGTCTTCGGGGTTGGGCACCACGCTGTCGGCAACGATATACGCGTCGCGGTATCCGTGTTCGTTATACTTATCAATGACCGCCTGTTTGTCTTTCTCGTATTCGGCGGTGACAAATTTCTTGGTGCGGAAGAGGTTAACGATATCGTTATCGTTCGTTTTCTTCATCGCCTTGTTGATCTGACGGTGCGTGAGGGCTTCGTTGCCGGTGATGTATATCTTACCCACTTTCGTCTTCACTTTCTTATCCACCCCGACGAGCACTTTGACGTAGCCCGGATGATCCGGATCGTTCTGCTGGATCACATGCACCTCGGCATTGTGGAAGCCTTTCTCCGCCAAGTATTTCTTGATCACCGTCTTGCAATGGTCTTCGAGGTTAGGCGTCATCTGTGAGCCCTGCCGTATACCGGCTTTCACCTCCACATCCTCTTTCTCGGATTTCTTGAGTCCTTCGTACTTGACCTCACTGATACGCGGACGTTGCTCGAGGGCGATGACGAGCCAGATCTTATTGCCTTCTATCTTACCGGCACGAATCTGTACGTTCGAGAAGAGACCTTGCTTCCAGAAGCGCTTGATGGCTTTGGTGATCTGCTCTCCCGGCACTTCGATCTTATCACCCACAGCCAAGCCGGAGAAACCGATCAGCACGAAGTCTTCGTAACTGTCCGCTCCTTCAACCGAGATACCGGCTATCTCATAGGTCTTACGCGTCATGCCGTACTCGATTTCGTCTGCCCATAGGGGAGTATTGAGTATTGAGTACAGAGTACAGAGTAGTATGTAAAGATATTTTCTCAATTCGCTACTTGTTCGCTTGTTTTTCCGAAACGGCGCTCGCGTTTCTGATAGTCCACGATGGCTTTATAGAACTCCTCTTCGCTGAACTCGGGCCAGAGGCAGTCCGTGAAATACAGTTCGCTGTAGGCTAACTGCCACAACAGGAAATTGCTGATCCGGTACTCGCCGCTGGTGCGGATCAGCAGGTCGGGGTCAGGCATCGCACGCGTGGTCATCAGGCTGCTCACCAACTGCTCATTCACTTCTTCGGCACGTAATGCACCCTGTTGCGCCCGACGAACGGCCTCACGTACGGCTTCGGTGATCTCCCAACGCGCCGAGTAACTGAGGGCAATGACCATCGTCAGACCCGTATTGACACTCGTCTGCTCGATGCAACCGAGGAACTTCTGCTTCGTCCCTTCCGGTAGACGCTCAATGTCACCTATCGTTTGCAACCGCACGTTGTTATTCATCAGCGTCGGCGTCTCTTTGACGATTGTATCGACAAGCAGCGTCATCAGCGCATCTACTTCTTCCTTCGGTCGGTTCCAGTTCTCCGTACTGAACGTATAGAGCGTCAGGTACTCGATGCCCAACTTGGTTGCAGCGACCGTGATATTATGCACGGTCTCCACACCTTGCTTATGCCCGAACATACGCGCCAGGCCCTGTTTCTTCGCCCAACGTCCGTTGCCGTCCATGATGATCGCCACATGCCTCGGCAACCGCTCTTTGTCTATTTGATCCTTATAATCCATCCATTCTAATAATTACAAATTCTGCACGCTTTTTTCGCTCTTGCAAATTCAAAAACTATGCCAACCGTCATCATTCCCGTCAAATCGCAGTTCATCCAGTTCCACCCGTTCATATGAAAACGGTTATTCAGATCCTTCCGCCCTTCTATGTCGTCCGAGAAATAGACGTTATGCTGCCATGCCACATTCAGCCCCCACCGCTCTGCGAACTTCCATTTGAACCCGAAGCCGAACGGCATATACCCCGCAGCCGTGATCTTCATCTTGTCCTCCGTCGTCATGTCCCCGTAAAAACCGACTCCTATTCCCAAGAATAAATACGGTGTGTACGGACGGATTCGTTTGTCGTACTTGTTAGCGGCATCGAAACGGAAAAAGTTAAACTCCGCTACCACGTCCGTGTTCAGCATCTGATTGGTCCACTTTGTCTCTTGCCGTACCGGCCCTACATCCTGAATATACTTATAGTCATGCCCGCATATCCGCTGTCCCGACACTTTCGCCTGAATCGCCCAACGCTTCGTGAACTTGTACCGAAAATGCACTCCGTACGCCTCGCGCGGGTTCATAAAAATGTGCGGCGAAGCATCGCCTACATAATATCCAACACCTCCCTGCAAACCCAACTCACACGTGTAGGGTTGCCCCTGCGCATAAGCGCTCATACTCGCGCACGCGAACAATAAAATTACTATGTACGATTGCAATTTGCACATAAAAAGCGTGCAAAGGTACAACTTTTTTTTTATATATGCAAGAAAAAAATAAATTTTTTTCGGATTAGGGATTAAAGATTAGGGATTAGAAGGCAAAAAAGAGTGCGAAAGGTCTCTTTTCTGTTTAGAACGGATAACCGATGCCGAAGTTGATGCGGAGGGCATCAAGGGCGGAGGGGATGTTGAAATAGGTAGTGATGGGCGCATCGTAATTGGGTTTCCACTCCTTGTCATAACGGAACGTCTGATACGGCGCATGGATCCCCACACCTATATCGAGCCGCACGACCAGACCGTCTATATCCAGACGCAAACCCGCACCCGTGCCCAAGGCGATCTGATTGGCGAAATCGGGGTTATCAAGAATACCGTCATACAACTCCGCGTGCAGCTGCAAACGCTCCATATAATCGTCTATGCCCGCCTCCTTGAATATATTCACAGTGGAGTACCAGTTCCATACGTTACCCGCATCAACGAATGCCGCACCGAACAGTTTCCATACAATCGGAAAACGGAACTCGAAGTTCGCTTCCAACTTCACATCGCCGGCATGGAAGAAGTTCTGGTTGTACTTGGACGAATAGAAGTTACCCGGACCGTAAGCGTAGGGCGAAGCGGCACGCAGGCTGAGCGGACCACCGGTGTAGAACGCCTCAGAGAGCGGCGATTCAACCGAGTTACCAAGCGGTATATTGGCGCCGGCGTACAAGCGCGTGGCGATGCAGATCTTGTCCGTGAAGTTGAACCTGTTACGCAACTCGGCGCACATTTTGACGAACTGGTTGAAGGTGATCTTACCTAAGGGTTTATCTGTGTCGTTCCATTTATATTTGAACAGGCAATAGATCGCGTTGATCAGGTTTCCCGACTCCTTCACGCCGAGGTTAAGGTAGGTGTTAACGGCACGCTTGGAGCGGTAGTTATCGTAAAAGAAATTATACTCGATAGACGGCACGAACTCATTTCCGGCGATGAGCTTGATCAGTTGCGGGTATTCCGCCGCCATGTTGTACAGGCTGTCGGACTCGGCTTTCAGCTTCACCACAGACAGCGAGAAGGGCGTGAAAGCATGCGTGACATAGTCGTTGAAGGGCGAGCGGATGAAATACGTGAACGACCCGGACACCTTATGTACACCATACCCGCCGGCTATGTTCTCATACTGGTAACCGAGCATATAACGGGTGTCCCCTTCAGGAATTGGTGATTGGTGATTGGTGATTGGTGATTGTCGTTTTGCCCAATGCAGGTAGGGGAAGATGAGCGAAGCGTTAGCACCTAACTTATAGGTGTCGGTCTTCTTCGGGTCACCCGGGTGCCTATTGCGAAGCGCCCAGTAATAGGCTCCGTTCCCCTTGATAGTGAATGTCTCACCATGACCGAGCAGGTTCTTGATGCTGGATTTGATCGTCAGGTCGGGACCCAGACTGTTATTCGTTCGGTACGCCACACCCGCATCTGCCGTCAGGCCGTATGTACGCGTGATACTGTCCCCTTTGAATAGTTCTTTACGACGCCATTCTTTGGTGGTACGTACGGCCAGACCCGTTTTATACAGTTCGCCCTCGAAGATACTGTTGAAATCTCGTTGGACATACAGATGCAACGCTACATTACCTTCTTTGGTCAGCTTATAATCGGCGGAGAAGTTCATAAACACCCCTTTGGTATCATTGACCTCGGGGTTATCGGTCAACGTAGAACCGACCGTAAGCCGCAGGCGGTCTTTAAAGAACGATTTACTGATGGATATATTCATGTCATTGGTCTTGCCGCCTGCATGGGAAGTCTGACCGCTGCTGATATCTATATCTATGAACTTACCCATTTTCGAGTTCGCCATCGCTGCATTGATACGACTATTGATGATCGACGACAAGGCATAGCCGGAGCGTTGTGCCGCCACATTACTCTCACCTACGTACATACCCGTTGCGAGCAGCGTTGCCGCCAGCCCTTCGCGCGTCTCTTCGTCCAGCGAAGCCAGTTCGCGGGTGATGGTCTCATCCTCCGGTGCCTCCAGGAAGAAACCGATACTCCCGATACCGATCGAGTCCAGTTCGCCGTTCACCCGTACACCAGTTATGAAATCCACCCGTCGGGTCTCTTCGTCCTCCGACTCCACATCCGCTTTGACCTTCTGCGAAGCGGAGATAGCCAAGCGCGTCTTCCCGATCGGACCGTTGAAAGCGACATGACTGCCCGAGTCCACCCGGAACGGCATGATCGGGTACGCCTTGGGCGAATACCGCACAAAGCCGTCATCCACGTTGACCTGTCCGCTTAGACGCATCGAGTCGATATTCGATACCGGACAATGGACAGATACCGTGCCGTGCGGCTTGACCTGCGCCAGGTTCTTCTTGTCGATCGGGTACGTGATATCCGTCACCGGCAGCAACGTCACATCGACGTCCGCGATGATACTGTCCAACGAACCCGTGACCCGGCCGCGGATGTCGGTTGCCAACTCGCCATACACGGGTAACGGACCACCCTTCGGCAACTTAGCCGGTGCAAAACTGTCGGCTGCAAGTGTTATATCCAGACGCATGCTGTCCAAGTCCAGGCCACCGCTCAGCGCCAAGTACGTACTGTCGGCAGCATAGATAGGCAGGCCGTTGAGGTCCACTTTGTTATGATGCATCACGATAGGTGTCGTACCCAGGCTCACACCTATATCATACGGCTTGTATTTCGCCCGCACACCGAGCGGTTTCACTTCCGCAGATATATCCGTTTTATAGGGCAAACCATCTATCGTGGCAGAAGCACGTACCGCACCCTCCAAGTCGATATCATCCAGCGACACAAAACTATTTACAAGTTCGAGCGGTATATCATTCAGAAAAATGCTCGCACGCAGGGCATTCGGGTACAGGGACGAAGGGGCTATCTGCACGTCGATGTCATGACTGCCCAAGTCCTTATTCGTATAATTGATACTGTCCAGTTTGAGTTGTCCGTTGCCGTACAGATTGCGTCCTTCGCGCCGCAGTTCCAACTGAACAGCAGCATCCGTACAGAGGTCATAGAAACTCATCGCACCGTCCGTCAGGCGCGTATCAGCTCCTAAAGCCACCTGTGTCTGTCCTTCCGTCATGGTGAGTGTCAAAGCGGCGCTAATAGCCGGCAGACGCATGTTGGTGAAGCGGATAGGAGAAGGTGACAGGAGGAGCGCTGTTTGGGCGGAGTCCGAACGCAGAGATAGTGATACTTCGTCGAAATCCATCCCTGTGCTGTCGATGATCGCCTGTATCGGACTGCCTTTGCGAAGCGCTATGTCGGCACTGAGAGCCGGTATCTGACGACGGATCGTATCGAGCACGGTGAGATCTTCCAATGAGGTCAGGGCATGTACCACAACCGAGTCACTCACGGTCTGAACGAGCGGTTGGATCCGGTCAATGAGCGTCATCAGCGGCATAGGCGATCGGATATCGGCTTCCAGCCCGGGCACGGAGAGGCTAAGCGATGTCACGCTGTCGGTTGAACCCTCAAACGTCGTGTGAGACAGGTTATAATCCCCGTATATCGCTTCGTCCAGACGGAGTTTGACGCGAGAGGTCATCGGTCGTTGGGGGTTGATACCCTTACCCTGTGCTTCGATGTCACCGGAAAGGCGTAAGGGTTCAAGGTTATTGGTGAATGGTGATAGGTTCACACGGTCGATATGCACGGCTGCGTCATACGCCTCATCGTCGATGTCATACGACGCGCGGAGGCTGACTTTGTTGCCTTGGTACTCCGCTTCGCCCGTCGCTTCCACCCGCATAGACTGCAGGTTCATCTTCGTGGCGTATAGGTCGGCGTTGGCGCCCATCTCATCCGAACGAACATGCAAGCCGTTGCTGGTGATCAGGTTCGTCGCTAAGTCCACGCAGGCATCGCCGTAGATTGTGTCGGCCGGGATACGCAGGCTACCGAGCCCGAAGGTCATGCCACCTATGTCGATGCGCCGGGCGTCGTACAGGTTCGCTCCTACATCCGCTAACACGTTCGTGGATAAAGAGGCGGTCTTGATCTCCATCCCCATCGGGGTAAGCCGAAAGCGTATATTGCGTAACTCCCCGTCGGGCACGTCGAAAGCCATCAGCAGCGGTGTCGTATCGTTGGCTGTCGTGTCCGGTGGCGTAGGCCGCAAGTCAATAGCTATATCGGCATCATTCAGCCGCAGGCCGTGCAGCGGGTACTGACCTTTTGCTATCACCATCTCCGGGCTTGACACATCCAATAGTCCTATGATGGCATCAATCCCTACGGCTGCGATGAGGCTGTCCGAGTGGAAAGTCGTAGATTCCAATCGCAGTTCATCAACTACGATTGGAATAGATGTGAGACCGGCTCCGCCTGTTAGACCGTTTTCACTGTTAGATGTGAGACTATTAGCACGCAGCCGCAACGCGCGCGTATAGATAAGGGTGTCCTGGCCGCGATGACCAATGAAGAGGCTGTCTATCTGTATCTCTAACGGCAAATCTCCTTCCCCCTTATAAGCGCGGTAGAGCACCATCGGGGAGTGGTGAAAAGGCGACAGATAGATGCGCCCCAAGTCGATGTCATAGTCCGTTTGCTCGTTGGCTATCTTTACCGCCTTCTTCAATACATACTGACGCGCAGCAGGTGTCATCACAACACCCGCTACACCTATCAGCAGTAGCAGTACCACCCCAAGCAGTACGCCTAATGTGATATTAAAAACTTTTCTGAACACCAAATTTCAGTCCGTACAAGCCCGGTGTGAACTGGTTAGCCAACAGGTTCTTTAGCTTACCCGAGAATATAATCACATCGTTGCTGTACTCGTTATCTTTGCCTTTGTAGATGCGCGTCGTACCGCTATAACCGAAACTCATGATCGAGAAAAACATCTGGAAAGTTCTTTTTTTGCTGAACTGGTAAGTGATCACCGGCGACACCTGCGCGCCATAGGTCACGCTATACTTAAGACCGTCATAGTCCGTACCGCCCACCTTACCATCTACCACGCGAGGAAACTCCATGCCGGTACAGACATGCGCCTCCAACCATATACCTACTTTGTCGTTAAACAAGGTCTTCAACCGATACCGCATATACGGCGTCACTTCCCATGTACCGCGCATCACACGCATGTTCTCCGAGTATTTCTCTCCCTCATCCCCCATGTAAGTATACGTAGTATAAGTATCCTGAAAAGAACCGCCTAAGCGCAGCCCCAGATAGATACGCTCTTTGAGTTTCCATCCTATCTCCGGCTCCAAGGCTATCGACCAACCGTTCTCTTTCTTGTCGGCCTTCGAGTCATGGTGGAAATAGATATCGAAATTATACCCGTAGTACAGTTTCTGTTTCCATACCGGTATCTCGTTTACCGCAGCAGGAACACTCTCCGGCTGCACAACAGCCGTACTGTCCTGCCCCCATGCCATTCCCGCACTCAAGGTCATTACTGCTAATATGATATAATATCCCTTCATCAATAACCCATAAAAAAAAAGCAGACTCGCGCCTTTTGTTCACGAGTCTGCTCTACTAATTACTTGTTGATGCTAAGCTCTACTTCTGCGTTCTTACCGCGATGCAACTCAACGGTTTTCGTCTCCCAATCCATCTTGCCGTAGTCATACGTCATGAAGCAGTACGACAATTTGTTTACACCCAGATTGATGCTGAGTTCAACAACACCCTGTGCATTGGTAGAAGCCACTTCCCATGCATCGGAGGTATCCGTAAGGAGTTCTTGCGGAGACGGCATAGCAGCATCCAAAATAACTGAAACAGCGTCTGCATAGAAGACATAACGGTCAGCAAGAGGAAGACCTGCCTTGTCCGTAACAGATACAGTTACTTTTGAAGTTTCTACCTTACAACCGGTGAAAGCCAAAGTCAGCAGAGCGACTAAAACAAAAGTTAATTTTTTCATACAAATTCAGTATTTAATTAAACAATCAGGTTGGTATTTCATCCAATTCGGCTGCAAAGATACTGCTTTTTTTTGGATTGTGCAAGTTTTTTTGCATATTTATTTGGTAATTTGAGATTTTTTTTGTATCTTTGCACCGTAAATCAATCAAACGTATGAAAATTCAACACTTATTATTGGGATGCCTTATGATGGCTTCATGTACACAAAAAAGTCCGATTTCATCGGATAAATATGCGTCAATAGGAGTGCAACAAGCAGCTGCTTTGTGGACCGAAAATGATGGTTCGCAAGCGGATTTTGACGAATTAGTGAAAACGTACTATTGCCAGACGGACAGTGAGCGTCTGGTGCTCTTTGAGTCACTTAGTAGCATTTTGGAGAATGTCTATCAGTCGGCAGACATGCTGACGGTTGAACTATTGCGTCCGACACAGTTAACCAACGCTGCCGAACCTCAAGCGCCTGATTGGATCATGTCCGGCTATAGTCCTCTCGCCCATTTCTCAGACGATATGTTCGCTAATAAGTTAGCGTTCATTACCATCATCAACTTCCCCCATTACAGTCTTGAAGAGAAAAACACGCTCGGAAAGAACTGGACGCGTCAGGAGTGGGCGTATGCACGCATGGGCGATGTGTTCACCACCCGTGTGCCCGCTCACATCAATGCGCGGATGGCGGAAGCGCTGGCGAGTGCGGAGAACTATATTGCCGATTACAATATTTACATGGGTAACCTGCGCACCGAAGACGGTCGGCAGTTATGGGAAAACGACAAAATACTGCTCAGTCACTGGAACCTGCGGGATGAACTGAAAGCACTGTACCAAGCTGAAAGTCAAGAGTCAAGAGTCAGGAATCAGGAGAAACAAGAGATGATCTATCAGGTGATGCAACGCATCGTGGATCAGACCATTCCCGAGGCGGCCGTTAATGGCGCGGATTTTATATGGAAACCCTATTCGAATGTTTCTGCTGCTGAGCCTTATACGCGTTATCAGAAGATACTGGATATCGCGCAAGTACTGTTTGCCGAAGACCCCTACCACCCTGCTATGCCGACAGGTATCATTCGTAATTTCGAAGGGGAAGTCGAGATCTCCGCTGCTGAATTGGACAGTCTGTTCCGTGCGCTGGTGGGGTCGCCTCAAGTGGCACAAGTAGCGTCTATCATCCGCGAACGTTTGGGTCGTGGCTTGCGTCCGTACGATATCTGGTACGACGGTTTCAAAGCCCGTGCCGCTCTCAATGAAGATGCATTAACGGCACAGACCCGCAAGTTATATCCGGATGCCAACGCGTTTGCTTCCGACATGCCGCGCCTGTTGCAGAAAATGGGTTTTGTTGCCGAAGATGCACGTGCTATAGCGCGTCATATAGCAGTTGAACCGGCGCGTGGTTCAGGCCACGCATGGCCGTGCCGCGGTCGCAAAGAGGATGCTCGCCTGCGCACTCGTATCCCGGCTGCAGGTATGGATTATAAGGGCTATAACATTGCCGTGCATGAGTTCGGTCACTGCGTAGAAGAAGTGCTCGATATGTATTTCATCGACCATTACATGCTCTCCGGTGTACCCAATACGGCCTATACTGAAGCCTCCGCTTTCCTTTGGCAGCATAGAGACTTACAGTTACTCCCCGATAACGGTGAACGGTTAGCGGTTAGCGGTAATCGGGACGAAGTGTTTGACCAATTCTGGTCGATGTATGAAATCATGGGGGTCAGTTTGGTCGATATGGCGATGTGGCAGTGGATCTATGACCATCCGAAAGCCACCGCTAAAGAACTGTGTGAAGCGGTACTGACTATCGCCAAAGAGGTATGGAACCGGTATTACGAACCTATCTTAGGTGAGCATGACTGTATCCTGTTAGGCGTTTATAGTCACATGGTTAACTGCCCGATGTATTTGCCTAATTATCCACTCGGACATATCGTACAATATCAGTTGGAGGAGTACCTTGCGCGATGCAAGACGCAAGCGGATTTTGCCGATGAATACGCACGAATCTACAAGTTAGGTCGTCTGACACCCAAACAGTGGATGATCGAAGCGGTAGGTGAAGCACCCTCTATTGAACCTATACTCCGCGCAGTGGATAGGCTTTGCGAAGCGCCTCAAAGGAAGTAGGATTTGCTTTGAGTTGTCGAGTGATAGCAGCGAGCCATGGTTCGCTGTTATTTATTCGTGATCCCGTGATCACGTGATACCGATATCCCGATATATCAATAGGTTTTAATCCGAATTCCTTCGCGATTGCATCCAGACACATCTGTGTTGCATTCCGCTTGCCTTCTACCGAATAACCGGCTATATGCATCGAAGCGAGTCGGGCATGCGCTAAGACATCCAGATTGATATCCGGTTCATTCTCCCATGTATCCAAAATATACGGATGCCCGCTACGCAGCAGTGCCTGCTCATCCACCACTCCACCTCGTGCCGCATTGATGATCAAGGCACCGGGTTTACATTTCGCTAAAAAAGCTTCATCGCACATGTGGTACGTGCTTTTATCGAGCGGTACATGAAAGGTGATAATATCGCTATTTTGTCCGATGAAATCGAGACTTTCTCCTATTCCTTTCGGCGGATCATTGAGCAGCACTTTCATTCCTTTTCGCTCCGCCATCTTCGCTACCAGCCTTCCCACATGTCCGACTCCTATCACGCCGATTGTCGGCGCATTGGTGATTGGTGATTGGTGATCGGTGATTGTATTTATTGCTTCTTCGATATAGTCGCAAACAGCTTGTGCGTTGCATCCCGGGCAGGAGATCCAACGGATGCCATGCGATTCGCAGTATTTCGTGTCTATATGGTCGAAACCGATGGTGGCGGTACATACCAGACGCACAGACGAACCCGCCAATAAGGCTTCGTTCACATGAGTCCGTGTGCGTACAATCAGCACGTCCGCGTCTCGCACAACTTTAGAGTCGATTTCTTCCGGTTTTATCGGACAAATATCGACATCCGACCATTCTTTATGAACAGCTTCTACGATAAACGGAATATGTGCGTCACATACGATGCGCATCAATATTTGATATTATCAATGAGTCGTACCGGTCCGCAATAAACGGTAACACAGCCTATCGCATGCTCAAAGGTATCGGTGGGTAATAAGGTACTCTGATCAACGATCTCATAGTATTCTACCTCCAAACCTTCCACCGCATTAATCGTATCAATAACGCGTTGCTGTACCTCAGCTACAGATGCATATTTCGCCCATTTCAACGAGTCAAAAAGCGTTTTGGATATCGCCAAAGCCGTCTGTTTTTCTTCCGCTGAGAGGCGCTCGTTACGGCTCGACAATGCCAAACCGCTTTCTTCCCGCACGATAGGGCAGTCGATGATCTGCAATTGACCGAACGTACCTGCCATCGAGCTACGCTCAACCATATGGTGAATGATAGCCAACTGCTGAAAATCTTTCTCTCCGAAATAAGCCTTATCGGGTTGCACGAGGTAGAAAAGACGGCTGACCACTTGTACCACACCATTGAAATGACCCGGACGCATCTTACCCTCCATCACCTTATCCAGCCCGGCAAAATCAAACTCGAAGGTAGTGTTCATTTCTTCGGCGGAATACATCTCTTCGGGAGTAGGCGCAAAGACATAATGGGCTCCGATCGAACTCAATAACGCAGCGTCCCGTTCAATATT
>Ga0265301_10003864_pt1 | contig 15499 bp, 25 predicted proteins | sample AusTroGonzalo_MG_2_FD_193488 | JGI IMG/M metagenome (GOLD analysis project Ga0265301, IMG submission 193488) | Bovine rumen microbial communities from tropical cattle in Woodstock, Queensland, Australia - Gonzalo_04 | ecosystem: Host-associated > Mammals > Digestive system > Stomach > Rumen ...
TATCACCTTACAAATGCGGCGGCTGATGAAATGCGTGTACGGCTGGCCGCGGATTATAAGGATGGAATGTTCATTGGAACAATTCATGCACTCGCAGCGCGATTTTTGATGCGCGCGGGGCTTAAAACCGAAGTGGATGCAGCGATTGACAAGGATGATTTTGATACTTTCTTTACTTTAATTAAGAAGAACCGGTCTTATGTAGAACATTTTGACTATGTTCTGGTGGACGAGGCGTAGGATTTGAGTTAGAAAGAATATGATTTCATCTTTAATATGATTCAACCCATTTGTTATTTTGTAGTGGGTGATTATAGGCAAAATATTTATGAAAATCGTGGGTCGAGTTCAAAGTTTATGTTAGACCTTGCAAACGACCCTGGTACTAAACAGTACAGTTTGAATGAGAATTACCGCAATGGCTCAAACATCCTCGCCCGCGCGAAGAAAGAGATTAAAAAAATCGGGGTATTAGATGACTCTATCCCGATGAATCGCGGCGGCTGCGTGTATGAAGGCCCATTTAACATTGATACTTTAGTAGATTGGATTCAGAACACAGGTAAATGGGGCGAGTGGGCTATTCTGTGTTATACAAATAAAGAAAAAGATTACCTTCGAGAGTTGTTGGGAGATTATGATATTGAAACCATGACCTTTAACCTGCGGCGTAAGACCAAAAAACAACTTGATGAGTTGATGCAAACCAATAAAGTGAAAGTTATCACTGTATGGGGTGCGAAAGGTCTTGGATTCCCGCATGTTGCAGTATATGGTTGTAACTGGTTAACAAGACAAGGCAAGCACAAGGAAGGCTGCCGAGTTGATTACGTAGCCTACACACGCGCGATGGACACCTTGATGATTTTTACATAAAAAAAGCGTAGACAAAATGTCTACGCTTAACCTATTTAACCTTCTACGTTAACTTCGTGCGCCATATCGCACAGTGCGTCAATTAAGTCGGACACTTTGTCCCAATCAACTTCAAAATCGACGCTGGCCGCCATGACTTTCATCTGGTTCATAACGAACTCTTTGCGCTCTGCACCAGTAGCATAGTCATGCTCAGCCTGGACCATGAGGTCTAACACCATCTTTACGATGACATTCCAGTTCTTATCCTCTGTAGCTTTCTGCACATACTTGATAAGCGCGATAGCCAGAGGGATGACGGCCGCAAGACCGACAAGAATAGGTGGAAGGTATTTCGCGATAATATCCATATTTCCTCCTTAAGGCAATTTCAGAACCTAACCAACTTGCAATATATTGGATTTTAAATTATTTAACTTTTTAATTTCTAAATAACGGAAGCCGCGCCCAAGCTGAGATGCCGCGATACCCCATAAGGTATCACCAGGTTTAACCACATAGGTTTTCTCATCTGTAGGCGTTGTTTCTGTTGGCGTAGAAACAGGTTTCGTTGGAGTCTATTTGCCCAGCTTTTGATTAATTAAGGATAACGTGTCAGGACCAGCTTCTCCATCAACGGTTAATCCATTATCTTCCTAAAATTGTTTCACGGCTTTCAAAGTAGCTTTACCAAACTCACCATCTGCACCAGCAGTTCCGCAATCATAACCCAGCTTTATTAAATTTTTCTGTAAAGTCTATACAGCTTCACTCATATCTCCGTAACGAAGAATCTGATTTGTGTTCATCGTGGTCGTTGTCGATGTTACAGGCTCATTCTCAGCTACGGTTGGACTAGCGCTACTAGATGCATACTCCCAACGGGGGATTCCGTATCCATAAATGCGTTTATCATTGATGGAATAAGTTCTGCGTGCTACCTAGTCGCTAGTATTTCCTTCGATTGTAACAACTTGTTGTGCGCTAACCGATTCAACTATACCAGTATGACTTACTTCGCCGCTGCTATAGCTGAAGAATATTTGATTACCGCGCGCAGGAATGGATGTCCAGCGGCCGGCCTGCTTGTAATATCCAGCAGAGTATAAGCAACCCGCGCCCATACTCTTCTACGGCTGGCACAACATCTTCATAGCAATGCTTGCACCAAAAGTATGATAGAATAACCAGTCAACGAAGACATCGCACCATGCATAGCCATTCTTCGCGGCATTATAGAAATCTGTCATGCCATCTAAGTCGCGTGCATATTTCGTATAATTCCCACTACCCGCATTGGCGAATTTATCGTCAAGCCGCGCGTTACTGGCCTTTTCATGGTATCCAATCTCACTCTCAGCAAGCTTTAATACTTTATTAATAGCTTCCTCTTTTGTCATTTCATATACTCCCGCATCGCATCTTCGCGCTCTTGGTCGAGTTTCATTAACTCTTCCTATTTCTTTTCCCATTCCTATTGCCATTCATGATCCTGGTAGCGTGTCTTTGCAGTCTTTATCCAACCCATGAAACCGCACTCACCAGTACAAGCTACAAAGAAGCAAGTACATAAAGTATCAGGAATGGCACCAGTTAAGAGATAGAGCCATATCATGACAATCGTAAAAATAAGTACTGCTATACCGACAATGATTAGTATTAAATCCATAGTTTTCTTTGTCATAGTTCTACCTCCATATATAAATGTAGTATAAATCTGTGAAAAATACATAGAAATGTGGTAAAAGTGCCACTTATAGTTATGGGTAGGAATTATTCTATAAAGGAGGTATTTTATGGACGATACCGAAATCTTAGTTCTTCCAAATGATTTACTGGATACCAAACTTCCTAATTCTTATTTATTAAAATATTATCAAGATTTAGAGCATCGTACTTTTTGGATTAGCGATGAAGTAAATGATGAGTTGCTCTATGAGCTGGCGCATTATATTTTGAAATGGAATAGAGATGACCAAGATATTCCAGAAATTGATAGGTGCCCTATTTATTTACTGTTCAACTGCCCCGGCGGTGACCTCGACGCGCAAGCCTCAATCTGTAGTATGATTGAGCTGTCTAAAACTCCTGTTATTGGAGTAGCAATGGGTATGGTCGCAAGTGCCGCATCCTTAATCTACCTTTCATGTCATGTGCGTTTAGCTTTAAAGTCAAGCTATTTTATTTTGCATAAAGGCTCGGCCGCCCTCAGCGGAAACTTCGATAATATTATGAACTCTATTGATGACTATAAGCGCGAAGTCGAGAAAATGGTTATTCATATTGTCGATCATTCGCACTATACGAAAGAAGAAGTCGAACAACATATCGGCAATGACTGGTATGTTCGCATGAAAGAGGCCGTGGATAAAGGTCTGGTTGATCAAATTATAACAGATATTAATATGTTACTTTAAGGGGGAGATTAGTTGTATACTGGTTATAAAGAGTTGATGTTATCTGATGAGCAGATGGCCAACTTTTATAGTGACCCTAAGCAATTAACTCAAGATCTCGTAGAGAATGAATATCTTCTTTTAGAAGATTTTAACGGTATGACTGTGGATAAGTTCTGCTTTTAGAATGGTGATTTGCGGAAAGTGCAGTACCCTACTATAAATAATAAGTACACAAAGACAGTTAAACCGAGAAATGATTAGCAAGTATTTGCTTTAGATATGCTTTAGGATAGAAAAACTAAAGTAAAATTGATACGTGGTGTCTATGGAAGCGGCAAGGATTATTTGATGCTTAACCAGGCGCTGCGGTATATTGAAGATGGATTGTTTGAAAAGATTATTTTCTTGCGGCCGAACGTAACAGTAGCAAATGTTCCAGATATAGGATATTTAAAAGGTTCGGCTGATGAGAAATTGGAATGGACGCTCGCGCCATTTTATGATAAGGTGGGCGGCCGCGAAGGTGTGGAATATTTGGTCGAAGGCGGATAGCTGGAGATGGTTCCATTACTCTTTATTAGGGGTCGTAGTTTTGAGAATAGTTTGGTTTATGTTTGTGAAGGACAAAATATTACCAGCGAAATTGCAAAATTAATTATAAGCCGCGTCGGTATGAACTCTGAGCTGTGGATCAACTCGGATACACATCAAACTGATTCGCGGATATATGAAAAAGATAATGGTATAACTAAGATGATTGAGCGGCTTAGCGGCAATCCGCTGTTTGGGTATGTATATTTACCCAGGTCGGAGCGCGGCGAGGTTGCTAACTTAGCTACTTTATTAGATGATTAAAAGAGTGGATTTACATCCACTCTTTTTAAATTTGATTTTTCTTTAAATTAATGGTATAATATATATATAATGAAACAAAGGAGATTTTTACTATGACTATTAATCCTATCGGTAATGACCAGTTCATGGTGCAGGTCGGACGCTCACAGGACGTGATGACGCTTGATGAAGTTATGTTTCTGCTCTCTCAGCCGCCTAAGGTTGTACCAAAGCAGGAGCCGTCGCAGGCTGAGCTTGAAGAATTTTGGGAAAGGAGTAATTCTTTCTGCGGCGAAATGGGAGCGCTTGACTAATGGGTCAGAATGTGTTTAAGTATGGGTATGTTCCATGGCGCTATCCGCAAAATTGGCTCGGTAATATCGAGTTATTCTTCCGTCATTTCAAGTGGGCATATCAGCGCGCAACTAAAGGGTTCTGTGATATGGATATTTGGAGCCTGGATAATTCGATTCTGAATTATCTTTCGGGAACTATTGAGCAGTTAGCTAATACCACTCACGGTTATCCTTGTGATCCACGCTTTCCTACACCTGAGAGTTGGGAAGAATTTTTGCACAGTATGGCGCATGACTTCTATCGCGCGAATGAAGCGAATGACTATTATGATCATCCAGCGCAGGATGCTTGGTATCAAGAAGTTAAGGATGCGACGAATATACAGGAATATAATACTCAGTCGTCTACTGCCATGTTGGAAGAAATTAAAGATTTGGCAGAAATTCGTGACAAAGACCTTGAAGTCGGGTTAATAAAATTAGAAGAGGTTTTTCATAACCTTTGGGATTGAGGTGAGTTAAATGATTAAGCGCTGGCTTATTCGCGGTGATACGCATGGTCGCTTCGGCTGGATGGATAACGGCGCGCTGACAATGTACAAACCAGAAGAAACAGCGATAATAATTTTGGGAGATGCTGGATTTAATTTCTTTCTGAATGAGCAAGATGACAGATTAAAGAAAGAAGTTAATGACCGTGGTTTTCGTTTTTATTGCGTCCGTGGCAATCATGAGGCGCGGCCGCAGGATGTAGACGGTATGAAGGCTACATTCGATGCAGCCGTTGATGGGTGGGTATATTTACAGGAAGAGTACCCCAATATTCGTTACTTCTTTGATTTTGGTGAATATAAAATCGACAAATATCACATCGCTGTTATCGGTGGAGCCTATTCGGTGGATAAACCCTGGAGACTGCGGCGCGCGGGTGTAACGAGCAGAATCAATCCAGATTATTATAACCCCAAAGTAACGGGCTGGTTTCCTAATGAACAGCTTACTGAAGCTGAGATGAAAGATGCATATGATATGTTTGTTAATAAGACATATGATTTCGTCTTCAGCCATACCTGTCCTATATCTTGGCAGCCTACCGACTTGTTTCTCTCGTTGGTTGACCAGAAAGCTGTTGATAGCTCTATGGAATATTGGTTGGAGTATATAAAAAATAGTATCGGCTGGTGTGTGTGGTGCTTTGGTCATTATCATGCAGACCGTTTGGAGCGGCCGCGCGTTGAAATGTACTACAACGACTTGGAAGAGCTGCAGATAATCTATGAGCGTTGGGAATATTATGACACCGAAGGTCATTTAAAAGACTGGTGGCTTGTAAAATCTCCAAATTTCTATATGGACTAAGAGGGAAGATGTATCTTCCCTCTTTTAAATTTGCTTTTTTTAAAAAATTATGGTATAATATATATATAATGTAAGAATACAGTTGGAGATTTTTATGAAAAAAAGTAAACATGATGTGGCAGCTTTAAACACTAATGCTATCTGCGACTTTGATTACAATGAACGCAGACAGCGTGAGAATCGTGAGCGGGAACGCCGCCAGCAGGCAAAGAGAAAAGGAAAACAGAGATACGAATATTCTAAAGAATGGGATTTTTAACATGGCTAAACGAATCGGCGTAGAAGAAATTAAGTTAATCAATGAAGCCTATCTTCATTATGGGACTTATGCTGCGGCTGCGCGAGCTGTTGGATGTTCGCCTTCAACGGTAAAGAAATATGTCGTTGATGATTACAAGGTGACACCGGCCGCGCGCGAACATAAGGAGATTGTATTTGCTCCAGTTGATGAAGTGGTACAATCTTTGCAAGTCATGAAGTCAGCTTCATGTCTTACTCCGCGCGAAAAGAGTGAGCTAAAATCTATTTGGAAGGATATGAATTTCTAATGAAAGAGTATTTTCGTTTTCTTGAAACCAGCAATAATGGCTGGATGATTTGTCCAAAGCATGAGTTGTTTGGTAGCCCTTGTATTACGGGTAGCTATGGTCTGTTTGCTTGCCGTTTGTTGGGTATTAGTTGGCCTGACTGGTTGCGGCTATGTGAACAGAATGGCGCGACTCTTTATGGGAAGGGCGCCCTCTACGTCCATGCTGTGTGGAAGGAACCGAATCAAGATTTTCTGAAAATTGTTAACCAGCGCGCGAATGAAGTAGCGAAGCAAATTGACGTAAAGGAGATTAACTGGTAATGAATAAAAACGAGCGTAAGAAAACTGGTGAAGAACTGTATGGTTTTCTCAACTTTAGAAAGAGAGGTTATTGGGTCAAGAGCAAGAAAGGTAAAGGCTCATATGACCGCGCGCGTTTCAAACGAGGAGAGGAATAGGATGCCGAGTCTGAAACTATGTCCAAAATGTAATTGTTTACCAACTGTACATTTTAATAAGCGTTTTGTGAGATGTTTTTGCACCATCTCATGTCCCAATTTCGGGTGTCCGCAATTTTATCCAATCGTAACTACCGGCTTTAGCGAAAATAGTGCATTGCAGAAAGCAGCAGAACAATGGAATGAACGTGTTGAAACTGGAGCAAGTCCCTTGCTCTGATTTAACTTGCTTTTTATAAAAATTTATGATAGAATATTAATAGAAAGTGAGGGATTAATATGCCGTATGTAGTTCATTTAGATTGGGGCATAGACAAATATTTTCACAGTCATACCAAAGCTCGTATGTATCTTTTCCGTACTTATGTAGCTGACTGTGACAAGAGTCATGAAGATGATGTACGGATCGCCGCAGCTTGGAGAGACATGATGGAAACCGATGCGATTGATTGCTTCGGTGCTATCTATCCCTTTGAATTTGAGGATGACGGATATGAAGACTAAAGCTATGGTAAAACCTGGTGATGTGATTCACATCTATCGGATGTTCGGTGAGCCTCAATACACAGGGCGCGAAGGCGTTGTGCGGCGAATTGATGACATAGACCAGATTCATGGAACCTGGGGCGGATTAGCGCTTACTTTTGATGACGATTGGGTCATTATGGAGGACTTAACATGACAGTTTATGAGAAAATCGACCGCGCGCTCAAGCAGCATGAGCAGCATAAGTATGCTGAGCGTTCTATGGAGTCGATTGGTAGTTATCTCGACTGGGCATGGAAATGGCGCAAAATTACTGAAGAACAGAAAGAAGAACTTGTTGACCGCTGGCTCGTAATCTGGGAAGCTGAGTGGCGCAAGAAACATGGTGACTATGATTAAAAAAATTTAGGAGTAAAGAATGAAAAAGTTAATACGGATTTTAAGCATTTGTCTGATACTGGCATTATGTGTAGGTATGTTTTGTACTACTGCTTTTGCTGAGGAAGATGGGTAGCTGACGGAAGAAATTCTAGAAGAGTTGGCTGATGATGTGCAGGTACAGAATGTTGAGGAAGCATTGGATAAGGTGGAAGTGAAGCTGGAAGTAGAAGCCGAGCCTGAGCCTGAACCAGAGCCTGAACCCGAACCTGAACCGGAACCCAAAGATGCAGTAGCAACGATTGTCTTCAACTACCGTGACAGGAGTGGCAACTGGGCTTCTACTTCAATGTCCAATACTCTCTCTCCTGGTAGTGGATGGAATATCACAGCTAAGAAAGCGGATAATGTAATTGCTAATTATAGGACAGTTCAAGTTGGAACTATCAAGTACACCTTTACTGGATGGGATACCAGCTTTCCTGTGCGCTTTGCCAACTTAACGGAAGATACGACCGTTACAGTGACCGCGCAGTATAATGTTGAAGGATTGCCCAACTTGTCAGTCAATTACAACGACAATATCGCAAATGGCTCTTCGTCTTGGGCAAGCAATAACAGCTTTGAGTCATATACACATACCTTTAAGACACCTGCCGACATTCCCGAGCATTATGAGTTTCTTTATTGGGAAGGGAATAACAGTACTTACACAGCTGGCGCGCAGTTCTCAGTTAATGTAGCACAACTGAGCGGCGACACGACTATTGATTTTGTTGCAGTATATAAGTATCAGCCTGCAGTACAGGTAAATTATCACTATAAAGAGAACACTGTATCTGTACTGGAATATCAGGATATTGATATTTATGGCAGCGCGCCGATTGAGGGTAAGTGGTTTTATAGTGGAGAATCTACTCCAATCGCTGAAGGCACAAAAGCCACCTTACCAGAGAAGGTAGTAACTACTGTGGCAATGAATGAAGTTAAGGAAGTAGATGTTTATGCCAAGTACTTCAAGATAACATGGGTTAATGATGATGGTGCAGTATTAAAGGAAGATGTTGATGTACCTTATGGTGCGACTCCAGAATATACTGGAAATACACCTACCAAGAAGGCAACCGCGCAGTATACTTACACCTTTAAAGCCTGGACACCAGAAATTGTGGCAGTAACGGCTGATGCAACCTACAAGGCTACTTATACAGCGAAAGCAAAAGAACAGCCCGTGCAATTGTACACTATCACTTATATGCCAGGTGACCACGGTTTATTCCAGCCGCAGGCTACAACCTTGCCTTATGGTTCAGCTACGCCGCCAGCACCAGCTGTTATTGGTGAGGAAGGCTATCAGTTCACAGGCTGGTCTCCCGCGATTGGCGGAGTCGTAACTGGTAATGCTGTGTTCACCGCTCAGTGGGAAAAGATTCCAGTAGCACCTACGCCCACACCCACACCGACAGAAGAAGTTATAAAAGTGCGACTCGTTGAAGATATTGATGATGACGACGCGCCGCTGGCCGCGCCCGAAGTATGGGCACTGCTCAATTTAATCTGTCTGATTGCTACTATCTTTACACTTGTAAAGTATAAGAAAAAATATAATATTATTACACCTATCGCAGTTCTCGCAGCACTTGGGTTGTTTATCTTTACAGAAAATGTTCACAACCCGATGGTAATTGTGGATAAATGGACAGCATGGCAGCTGTTGATTTGTGTAATTGGTGTAGTTTCTCGATTAATTGCAAAGAACGAAGAAGAAAAACAGGAAGAAGTCGTGGAGTAATCCACGATTTCTTCTTGTAAAAATTTGATTTTTCTGAAAATTTATAGTATAATATATATGTAAGATGAAAGAGAGATAATGCGGTGTGGAGAAGCTAGTAATCTCGTCAGTCTCATAAACTGAAGTTCGTCGGGGCAGAACCGACCACCGCTACCAATATTGAGCATTTTTTCAACCTCCTTTCTTTTCTATCAAGACTCACTAAGGGGAACCTAACAACCGGCGGCGTCCCTTGCCGCCAGGGGCGAGATAGGCTGTGAGAAGATACGCTACCCTTAATTTTGTGAAAAAGCGACAGGGGAGGAAAGCGTTCTAAGTCCTCGACGGAAGATGCTGAGGGTCAGCAAAATTGCCGGAGAAGCTGAACAGGAGTAACAGCCGTCGCTTTATACTTTAGTGCCATACAAAAAATTTGGGAGAAATCAAAGAAATTTGATTTCTCTTAAATTTTATGGTATAATAATAATATAGTCGAAAGGCTATAATTCAATTTAATATAAGGAGTACAAGAATGAAGAAGATTATTGCACTGTTGTTATGTGTAGTGATGATGTTCGCGCTGTGTGCATGTGGCGGAAATGGAGGTACTGACTAGTTAGCAGACCTCAGCGATGAACCAATGAAGGTTGGTTTTATTTATCTTCATGACGAGTAGTCTACATATGACCTTAACTTCTTGAATGCTGCGGCAGCCGCTGCGGAATAGACAGGAGTTACGATTATTAACAAGACTAACATTCCTGAAGGTAATGAATGCTATGAAGCCGCAACCGAATTAGTTGATGAAGGTTGCAGCATCGTTTTTGCAGATTCTTTTGGACATGAAGACTACATGATTTAGGCGGCTCTGGATTATCCAGATGTGCAGTTCTGTCATGCTACTGGTACGAAGGCTCATACTACTGGGATTCCGAACTATCATAATGCGTTTGCCGCGATTTATGAGGGACGTTTTCTGGCAGGTATCGCCGCTGGTATGAAGCTGAATGAGATGATTGCCGATGGTCAGTTCACTGAAGACCAGGCGCTTATTGGTTATGTGGGCGCCTTCCCGTATGCCGAAGTTATTTCTGGCTATACCTCCTTCTTCCTGGGCGCGCGTTATGTTTGCCCCAGCGCTACGATGAAGGTTCAGTTTACTGGTACTTGGTATGATGAAGCTCTTGAAAAAGAAGCAGCAAATCATCTGATTGAGAGTGGTTGTGTTCTGATTAGTCAGCATGCTGACTCAATGGGCGCGCCGAGCGCATGTGAAATGGCTGGTGTGCCAGATGTTTCGTATAATGGTAGTACAATCTCAGCTTGTCCAAATACTTTCATTATTTCCTCTCGTATTGATTGGACGCCTTACTTTGTTTACATGATAAATTGTGTAAAAAATGGGCAGAATATTGATATGGACTGGACAGGAACAATGGATACTGGCTCTGTTAAGCTAACCGAGATTAATGATGCGGTCGCCGCGCAGGGAACAGCGGAAGTACTTGAAGATATTAAAGAAGGCTTATCCATGGGCGCGATTAAAGTGTTTGATACTTCCACATTCACAGTCGATGGAAAAACTTTAACTTCTTATATGGCGGATGTAGACACAGATGCAGCTTTTGAAGGTGATACAGAAGTTGTATTTGATGGCTATTTCCATGAATCTGAATTTCGCTCCGCGCCTTACTTTGATTTACATATTGACGGTATCAGCATTTTGGGTGAATAATTCAGACTAAGCCGATAGTGCGGCGGCTAAACCGCACTTATGGCTCTGTAGTTTAGTAGTAAAACGGAGGACTTATAATCCTTTGTCGAAGGGGCAGAACCTTCTGGAGCCACCATTAATACATTGGGTATTGTAGAGGACGAAAGTCGTATCCAAGAACTAAGGCGGATGGGAAGTCGCGCATCCCGCCCAATGTATTTATTTCCAGGTGTAAGTCAATTGGTAGACGGCAACATTTGGGATGTTGAGGCTGGGTGTTCGAGTCACCCCACTTGGACCATTAAAATTTGATTTTTCCTAAAAATTCTGATATAATATATATAGAAAGTGAGGGAAAGATAATGTACGACGACTTTGATACCCAGCAGCAGAGCGATGAAATTATCCCCGAAGAGTACGAAGATTGGTTGAGATGGATGTATTCTCAGCCAGAAGCCACGAGAGAGTAACAGCACTCAAGTGCGTATGAGTTCGTGATTTAATCACAAGGGAGCTGTCCACGCCAATCTCTAAAGTTCTCACAGGTGCGGGTTGAAATGAGAAGCAAGTTTATATGATGGGAATATCGCTCACTGTATAGTTGCGTGTGACTTGAGCAATCGTAAGAGCAATCCTTTCTTGAAAAGGCTGGTACTGACACATGACGCAAGTTGGTGCAAATCCAACACCCATCTCCAATCGTGCAAGCCTCGTGCGCACACTAAAGATAGCAGCGATGGCGCAGAGTATTAGGTAACTGCGTGAGCAAAATCCATTTATTAGTCCTCTGCCGATAATCTCCCTAAGAGCTGGGTGTGATTAGTGCTTAGGACTCAGAGAAAACGATGCATCGAGCGTTACCATAGCAACGCTAAGGTTATGGTGGGCAGGAAGGGCGCGTCCGCACTGTCGTAATAAACGGGGATGCCTTGTAAACTTGGTGGGTAGTTTGAGCACGGCGGTCTATATGGCTACTCTGTGTTTATAACCATCATCCATTCCCCAATAAGTGAGAAACCCATGGATATAACGCACGAAAACGAAAAGGGATAATCGTGTTGCAAATGGCTTCTTATACCGAAGGGTTTCGTGCCACGTTGCTTATTAATGTAGGTATAAGCGGCCGCCAATGTCGATAGACAAGTATTAAAAGTCACCAAGACAATAGGAGCGCAGGAAAGGAACACAGAGAGAACCAACTCTCGGAGTACGTAATAAGGTTGTGAAATCCTGATGCGATGCGCGTGATTAAGGACGAAACTGCGAAAAGCTGTGAAGTACTCCAACTGCACGCTCGACATTTTCTGTAATGTTGAAAGAGAAGGGAGTAGCTACCCATATCTGCTTTCAAATTACCAAGCAGTGCACATCATAATAGCTTGTAAAACTCCAATGATGTTGACTTTCGAGATGGTCTGATATATACCGCACATAGTTCAATAGGAACTTAAAGCGTCATATATCCGTCTGCGTTTAAGCGAGGTTAGGTTTGACGAGAGAAAACGGATAACCTGCAACTTGTACAAGGGGTTGGGCGCCTCGCCGCGGCGGAAAGTCCAGTATATTAATTAAATGCGGGGCCGGCGCTATAAATGGTCCCACCACCGAGGTCGTAGTTAACTGTGTCTGAAGGCCAGGACCGCGCTGAAAGCCTTGGGAACTCCAGTGGGAAACCCACTGCTGACGAGGGTTGTGCCTCGTCTTTTTAATTTTTGACTTTTTCAAAATTTTATGATATAATATATATAGAAAATGAGAAAGGGGTCAAAAATTATGACAGTTTGGGAAAAGATTGCACTTGAGCTTGAGCGCACCTACGGTGTCCATGTCGATTGGGAAGAGCGTTTCTACATCTGTCCCGAATGCGGCGAGCCGATTTATGAGTGCGATTGGAGCACCGAGGATTTGGAGTGCGGCTGCCCCGTCTGCGGATTTAGTTGGTAAATATACCCGAGTCGTCTAGCGGCCTGGACGTCAGGCTTTGACCCTGAAGGTGAACGGTCGGCACGTTCCTCGGGTGCCATATGCGAACGTGGTGTAATTGGTAACATGGCGGTCCCCAAAACCGTAAGATTTAGGTTCGAATCCTAACGGTCGTGCCACGTAAGTGATTCTTAAATTATGCTTGAAAAGGGAAGCCTCTCTACAGACGATGCCTGCGTCGTTTAAGGAGTATCGGTGATGATGCCAAAGTACACGGTGCATAAGCCGACGATATGCGGGCGTGGTGGAATGGTAGACACAAAGGACTTAAAATCCTTTGGTTGCACAACCGTGTGGGTTCGAGTCCCACCGCCCGCACCAACAAACCCAATTGAGTGAAAGCCTAACGGTAGGGAGGGAAACATAAGAGCGCGATGCCCTCGCTGGTCAAAAGCCAGAAACCTCCACGTGTCGCACAGGAGTGCCGCGGAAAGTAGATTGGGTTTGATTTTATATGGCTTGTTAGCTCAGTAGGTAGTAGCAATCGGCTGTTAACCGATGTGTCGAAGGTTCGAGTCCTTCACGAGCCGCCATCATCTGTGGTACCAAGATGTATTTACAGACCAGATTACTGCTTGGCTCCAGCAGGATAAAAGAGTGAGTCTCGCATATACGGACCTTCGGAGGTGGATGAGGAAAAACCTTCTCGCAAGCAAGGACGCCAGAGTGCCTTGGCTAATATCGGGAGTTAAACCGAGTGGGAATGATACCACGCCCAGGAGGAGTCCAATAGATGGCGCGAGTCGGTCAGCACTGCGATAGTGAGCTGATGGGAACCTAACCTCCCTGTGGTAGGAACTTGAGCTGCCAGTCCATTTAAGGTCAACTCAACCAACTGGCATTCTATAAAATTTTGAACCATCATTTTTATAGAGTTCGAACTTAGAAAGTTTACTTAATATTAGAAGGTAAATGGAGGTTCAAAATATGAAACCAGTTATTAAATATTGCGCCTATTGTGGTGCTTAGTTAACAAGTGAATAGCGACATAACACTTACTGTTCTCAAAATTGCGCTAATCTTATGAAAAAAGAGAAGAAAATTACGGCGTGGTTATCGGGTGAAAGTGACGGGAATTATCAAAATGGTTAGCTATCTGAAACTATTCGTAATTATCTTTTAGAAAAAGCAGATTATAAATGTGAATTGTGTGGCTGGAATAAAATAAATCCAGTTACTAATAAAGTCCCATTAGAAATTCATCATATTGATGGCGATTATAAAAATAACAGTTTAGAAAATTTATAGGTTCTATGCCCTAATTGTCATTCTTTAACTCCTAATTTTAAAGCCTTAAATAAGTCTGAAAGGCAAAGAACTTAGGTTCGGAAAGACAAATAGGAATATTATTGTGTTGATTGTGGTAAACCTATTAGCAAAGGGTCAACGCGTTGTCACCAATGTGAAGGTAAACATCGTATTACTGATAAACCATACACGCGTGAAGAATTAAAGGAACTAATTCGTACAACGCCTTTTACAGTTATTGGTCAAATGGCAGGTGTTACGGATAATGCAATTCGTAAATGGTGTTTTCAATATAATTTACCAGCAAAAAAACGTGAAATTAAAAAGTACACTGATGAAGAGTGGGCAGAAATATAACTTTTTATAAGCCAGAGTCCCATAGTGGTCAATTGGAACGGTTTTGTAAGCCGTCGCGCAAGCTTCATGAGTTCAAATCTCATCTCTGGCTCCATTTTGTTCTGTAAAAGGAAGTAATTATGAAAATTCTTGCTTTAATACTCGGTATCATCTGGCTCATGGTTAAGTGCAAATCTGATGATGATGAGTGGTCGAACATTAAATAATTTTATAGAGGTTGGAGTATGACTATATCCTTATTCATCGCGCTCTTTATGGGCGGAGGCTGTGTGACGATTTTACTTACATAGTCTATCAAGCAGTTTTTCTATAACCGCGGCGAGTAGGCAAGTCCTAATCTTATCGCTTTAATCAACGCGCTTATTGTTGGTGGTGGTGGTACAGCTTTTGCCTATACACTTTTCGACTTTCCCTGGACAATAAATAATATCCTATGCTTACTAGCCATGATACTTTTTGTATGGATGGGTAGTATGATTGGTTATTCTAAGATTTTTGAAACAATCCAGCAGTTTCGTGTTTGGCGTCAGACTGGTAACATTGATGCTATCAAAGATGCGATTGATGATACCAAGGTGTAAAGATGCTTACCTTTGATATCTATACAATCTATACCATAAAGCAGGGATATGGGCGCGATTGTGAATTGTTTTTAACTTACGAAGAAGCAGAGCGGGCGCGCGTGAGATATTCAAACGAAGGCATGGGCGCAGGCGACGTATATATTCGTAAGTATGTAAATGGTAAGTTATCCCCATAGGATTTGTGGCATATCAATGCTGCAGGTCAAGTAAGTTTTATCGGCAATAAATTCAATGACTATCACGAAAGG
>Ga0265301_10003866_pt1 | contig 15497 bp, 8 predicted proteins | sample AusTroGonzalo_MG_2_FD_193488 | JGI IMG/M metagenome (GOLD analysis project Ga0265301, IMG submission 193488) | Bovine rumen microbial communities from tropical cattle in Woodstock, Queensland, Australia - Gonzalo_04 | ecosystem: Host-associated > Mammals > Digestive system > Stomach > Rumen ...
AGTATTCTGGACAAGTCTTGACTTTCGTTGCTGGCTCTATCCAGCTATCTTGATAGTATGGATAGAGGTTGATATAGAAGATGTGTGTTGAATCAATGGCTTTCAATTGTTTGATCTCCTTCTGTCTCTCAAGTATCTCAGGCACATTTGGCTCGTCTTGCATATAATAACCGAAGAATCCCTTTTCTCGTTTCAGCGTCTGGGCTGCCAGCTTGGGATTACTTACCATCTCAGGGCATTTCCCCAGCACTTTTACACCACATTTATCTGCATAGCGGCAAGCTTTGACTAACATATCCAAGGAGTGATAGATGGATAGACTAACGGAAAAGCCACACTCGCTGAAAGTGCGGAAGTGCTCTTCTGAAGTACGCGAGTCGGGTACTCCTTTGAAAGCAATGATGGGCATCTCCGTGTCGTTGGCGGCACATATACGTCCCCAGCAAACGATCAGCAGAGATAGTATGACGAGTCTTTTCATAAGTGTGACATGTTAATAAAACCAGCAGGAAGAACCGTCGAATTCGTATTGGAGTGACTGTGGACGTGTATTGATTTTCTTTGCGGGAATACCGGCAACAACATCGTAGGGGGCGACATCCTTGGTCACAACGCAACCCGCACAACAGACGGCACCTTCGCCAATCTTGACGCCAGGCAAAATAATGACATTGCTGCCAATCCATACCCTGTCACAGATTACTACCGCCTTATTCTCTTTGTTGTTATAAAGAAACATCGGATCCCGGTAGTCATGCTGTTCTGTATAGATGGACACATTTGACGAGAGATTGACGTTCTTGCCTATTCGAAGATCATTTCGGGCGTCTAAGATAGCATTGTCTCCGATAATACTTCCCTTCCCAATAACCAGTCGGTAGGGAGCCCTGATTTCTGTCTTGTAGTGAACCACCACTTGACGCTCCATGTCTACCCCCAACATTCGGTAAAGTGCGTGACGTAGGGTCAAAGAAGGAATGTGACCGATATGGATGATGATATATCTGGAAGCCCCGTCTTTGGTCATTTTCTCAATCATCAAGCCTGGAACGGCCAGTATTTTCCTCATGGTTCCTTTGTGTTTCCTGAATTGAAACAGCAGGCAAACCCATGGAAACGTTAAAGTAATAAGAATCCACTTGAGATAGAGCAAGATAACTAATATGAATAGGAATGAAAGCATTGTTATGGATTATTGATGATTTGAATGTAATAATTGACGGATGGTGTCCATGAGTAGCATGGCCACTTTATTCTTGAGGATAAAGACCTCAGTAAGGAAGGCGTAAATGACAATGACGAATGCCAAGAGTGCAAGCATGAAATAATTGCTGCCGACCGCTCGGAAGATGAAGATGGCTATCAGCAAAAGAGGAATATATGCCAGACTGTAGACTGCCATTCTTTTGATGGGCATCAGATAGTCGTATTTCCGATAAATATCAAACGCTGAGAGTGCCATAATCACACATTCGGCAATTACCCAGACAATGGCTGAGCCCGGTGCTCCCATGCTGGCTGTGATGAGGATGTTGAAGATGAGTGCAACGAAAGCGCCGATAAAGGAGTTGCGCAACACCGTGTTCTCCTGATGCATGGTTAGGAGAATTTGAATGACAAGTATTTGCTCAACGCCAATGATGAGTACTAATGGGGAAATGATTCTCAAGGGCAGATACGACCCCTCGAAGCCATCGCCTACGAACAGATGGAGCAAATCAGGTCCTGCAATCAGCAAGAATACGATTGTTGGAAATGAGAAAAGGTAGATGGCCTCGAAGGCTGCGTTGATTTTATTCCAGAACTCCTCCCTGTTTCCTTCTGCTAATAGGTTGGAGACGCGTGGGTATAGGATATTGGCAAACGAAAGCAGTACAGCCATGATGATGTGGTGCAACTTGGTCGCGGTGGTAAAGTAGCCAACTTCGTCAGTATTTGTTACAAAGCCCAGCCAGACAGGATTCAAATATGTATAAACGTTGGTGAATAGAATATAGACACCCATGATGAGAAAGGCCTTGTAATAGGGCTTGAGGTTGACTAAGCTGAAGGTGTACTTTACAAAATTCCTGCTATATACGATATTGATGAGCGAATTGACTATGACGACGGCAACACACAAAAAAAAGTAGAGCTTGTAGTCGGATGGCTCCTTGATAAAAAGGAAGATGGATATCACATATAGGCATTTGACGAGGATAGAGCGCTTGGTGATATATTTGAAATCCTCCATTCCCATAAAAAACCATTCTATGAGGAAAAGGTTGAAGACCAGTTTAATGATTCCTACATATAAGAGATCGCGGAAGGGAGTCAGCCTCGGGACAGTGTACATGGCAATCCATAGGGCCACGATGGCTATCAGCGTGGCGATAATGGTAAGGGTCAGAAGTGACATGAAAGTTGCAGACAACTGTTTCTTGTCGCTTCGAACGGAGGCAATTTCACGAACGCCGACCGTCGTGATACCCATCATCGACACAAACACGAAATAGTTGACCAGATTGTCGACAAAGTTGACGATGCCGATATTCGACAGTCCTAATGTCCTCGATACGTACGGGTAAACTATCAGTGGAAACAGATAGGTGGATACTGTCAGGATGCTGCTATAAATGAAGTTTTTCTTAAGACTCATAGTGGCCTCCTTTTTTACATATATAACAACGCCAGTCCATAGGCAAGCACGCTGGTGACAAACCTGACAGTGGATATCGCATTATTGACAATCTTGCCCACAATATATGGTGTAAAGGCATATACAGAGGCTGTCCACAGCAGGATGGATGCCACAGAGAAATAGTCGTTCATGCGATTGCCAACCACCTGGCTCAAGGCGTTGGCAAAGAAGAGGAAACCAAACCCCACTCCCTGCAGTTTGATGGCAACGGATGTATATTTGAAGTGCTTGACCAAATAGTCGTGATAGTAGATACAGCAATAGTACAACACAATCCTCATCCAGATGAGAATGTTAACCTCAAACTTAAAGCCTGCCAGCTCGTCTTCGATGCCTTTCTCCCTCATCGTGCGGTATTTCATCAGTTTCAGTCCACCCCATTCGTCAGGAAGGAACATCAGAATGTCGAAATGGGTAAAATAAACGACCATACCTATTGGTACTATGGCGCAAAGCGCATATCTTTGCCATTTTGGGAAACCATTGCCCAGAAAGAAGATAATCAGACCAGCGGCAGCAGAGTAATGGAAGAAGGTTCCTAATAATATAAATAATAAGGTATAGAGCTTCTTCTGATTCACATAGAAGTAGATGGCCCACAGAAACAGTCCTGATGCGACGGCACAGCGAATCTGTACCATGTCGTGAATCATATAGTAGTAGGAAATATATAGTGTAAGTGTCAGAAACGGCATCTTAGAGAGTTTCCATAGAGCCGACAGTTGGATGGGTATCGCAATAATGGCATAGGTGAAGAATAGGGCGTTGATGTCTAAGGATAGTGAGTGGAGTAGTGACGAGATGATTTCGAAGGAGGGTTCTCTTAATAATGCCATCAAGTCGTCACCTTTGGCATAGTACATTTCTTCATACGAAAGGGTATCGGGCGTTGAACCTACCTCACGTAGGCCTGCTATCATGATCATCACAAAGCCAAGAATGGCATAGATAATCTTTTTGTCCCTATCGCTTAATCGGTCTTCAACAAAGGATAGAGACAAGCATGTAATGAATAACAAGACGAGTGAGATGACCATTTATTCCGATGCTTCTTTCTTCATCAGTATTTTTCCTGACACTATGAAGAATGCCAGTATCGCCATGAAAATAGAGATGAGCATCCGCTTAGGACCTGCTGGTTTGTGAGGCACTGAGGCACTCTCAATGACGGTAAAGGCCGGGGTGGCTTCCTGTAGCTTTGCCTGAGAAGCCTGCATCTGGGCACTAATGGCGGTGTAGATGTTATATTTGGCCTGCATATCGTTCTCCAGACTTTCCACTTTCGACTGATAGGTAGCAAGCACGGTATTAGTGTGGGCATCGGCACTGGCGGCATATTTTGCAAGAGCCTCTTCATAGTCGGCCTTACTCTCCTCAGTCAGTTTCTTGTAGTATTCGTAATCTACGCGAGCTTTGTTGGTTCGGTATTTCACGATAAACTCCTGAAGCTTGCGGCTTGTTGCCTCGGCCATCGTCGCACTGACCAACGGATCCTGATCCTTGACGATAATGGAGAAGATATCGGTTTTCTTGTCGTAATTACAGGTGATGTTTTTTTGAATGAGGTCAAAAATGTCGCTTTGCTTCTTGGTGTGGCTGAAAACAGACAGTTGCCCCTTGCCGTTGTACGTGTCAGGCTTCGATTCAACGAAAAGTTTTTTGATGCCTTCAATGATGCTCATCCAAAAGGGAGCTGCCTGATGGTCGCGGATGTAAGTATAGTAATTACATTTGACGCTACCGTCCTGTGTCATCACGTCGACGGTCATTAGTTCGGCAATGAAATTCTTTGAAGCGACCACTTCAGGGTAAATCTCAGCATAGATGGCATCTGTAGTGTTCAGTTTTCCCAAAGCACCGCCCAAACCGAACGATGAGGCCAGTGACTCCAGCGAACCGGAGATGGAGGCTCCGCTGGTTTCAGGAGCCATGCTCACCGAACTTTTATAATAGCGCGGGAAACATAGCATAAACAAATAGGTGATGACCAGTGTAGCTGGTAACACGCGATAATATTTCTTCCGGTGAGCCCACAGTTTCTTGATGATTGCTGATAAGTCAATGGGCTTGATATCTTTTTTTTCTTCCATCTTACTTCTAACCTCTTATTTCAACAAATTCGCAATCGTTGCAACCATTGTTGCAATAGATGCCGTAGATGAACCGATGGTCATCCATTCGGCAAGACCCAGACCGCGGCCTTTACGTTTCGTCGGTACCACAATCTGGCATCCGGGACGTGGCTTATGCTTGCGGTCAGCCTTAGCCACCAGACCGTTCATGTAGATGATGATGGTCTGGCTCTTCTTCGCCGTTGATGTCGTTCCGCCAGCCAAGTCGATATAGTATTTGGCGTTCTTGCCTTCCTTGAAACGGACGGTGTTCGGATACAGTACCTCACCGTTGATCTTCACTGTACCATCGTAGCGCGGCACGATAATGCGGTCACCCTCACGCAGAATGGGGTCGTCGTCACTGCCAGGATTCTGCAGGGCTTTATCCAACTCGATACCTACGGGGTAGTTGGCATTGGTCATCAGCTTCTTCACGTCGATAGAGTCGTTGCCGGAGTTACGCTGTGCCGTACGCAGCATCACCTCCATCTGGTCACGTTCCTCGGGAGTCATCAGTCGTAACAGCTTAGTACCCTCGGGATAAGCACGTTTCGTTAGTCCGCCAGCCTGCGTAATGACCTCGCTCAGGCGCTGACCCTTGTTCGACAGCGCATAGGTGCCTTCAAACTGCACCTCACCCTCGATGATGACGTTCTGCTGCTCAGTATAGTTGGGCGAGCGGCGCACATACACCTCGTCGAAGGGCTTCAACGTGAAATCGGGCTGACCTTGTATCTCAAAGTTCGGCGTCAGCTTGAAACTGAATGTCTGGGCTATCTGGTCGTCAGCCTCCATCGCATTGGGATTGCTAATGCGACGTGCTACATCGACCTTTACCAACGAGGCAGCCTCTGTCGGACCGCCAGCCTGGATAATCAGGTCTTCAATGGTCTCGTTGTCGGCATACTTATACGTTCCTGGGTAGTGTACCTCACCATTGATCGATACCGTCTTCAGTGCCTCGTTCTCCTCGCGGCTGGCAATGTATATCACGTCCTCGTTTTTCAGGGGAACGTCAGGCGTGGTACCTTCCAAAATACCGAAGATGTCCACACTCAGCACTTCCAGCGTACGGTCTGCCTTCATGCGGTGCATTACGGCATGTTGGCCGATGGCTCCTTCCGTCAGTCCGGCAGCAGCTTCCACCAATGCCTTCACTGTGCTGATGTTGCCGCCCACCTGATACATGCCCGGACGGAATACGGCACCCTTGATTTCCACCATATTCTGATAGCGTACAATGGTCGAGTCTACGCTCACCGAGTCTTCGTCCATCAGCTTGAAACTGTTCATGTCGAACTCTCCTACGCTGAATACTGAATAGCCAGCTCCGGCCTTGCGGTTGATGCGGATAGCCTTTGTATAGGCATCGCCCGTGAATCCGCCGGCATAGCGCAGCAGCGTAGCGGCACTCTCCGTGGTCTTCATCTCGTAGAACATCGGTCGCTTTACCTTTCCTGTGATGTTTACTAGTGCCTCGTATGGACCTACCGTCACCACATCGTTATCCTGCAGACGTACGTCGCCTGTCAGCTTGCCGTTCAAGAGGAAGTCGTACACGTCGACGTTTGACAGCAGTTTGCCGTTGCGGTACACCTTTACGTTACGCAGCGTACCGATTTCGTTCGGACCGCCAGCCATATACAGGGCGTTATACACGGTGGCAAAGGCCGACATCGTATAGGTTCCAGGCACTTTTACCTCACCAATCACGCTGATGGTGATAGTACGGGTCTGACCTACTGTCAATTCTATCCTCGAACCCTGATAGCGGGGACCTAACTCACGCTTCAGCTTCGCTTTCGCCTGGCTTACGCTGAGGCCGCCTAACTGGATGACGCCAAAATCCTCAATGGTAATGGTACCATCAGGCGAGATGGTCTCGGTAATGCTTTGCTGCGAGGCTCCCCAGATGTCAACGTTCACTGCGTCGCCAGGCCCCAGACGATAGTTCTGAGGTGTGGCGAGGTTCATCGAACTCTCAAAGGTCAGGTTCTTGTTGTTAAACACGTCGTGACCGAAGATCTTTCGCTTTTCCTCCTCCTCCTCTTTCATGAATTCGTCGTCGTAGTATTTCAGCGAGTCGGGCATCATGAAGTCCATCGCGTCGTCCATCTCGGTGAATTCCTCATCGTCTTCGTCGTATGTATGCTTCTTGATCTGGTTCTTCTTCTTCGTGTCCTTGATGCGGAACTGCGAAGCCTTTTTCTTGTCTTGGTTCTTCATCTCCTGACGCTTTTCGCCATTGGGTTCACGCATACGTGCTTTCGTATCCTTCGAACCTGCCGTGATGTCGTCAGCCCCTAGTGCACCATTCTTCATCTGCCGCTGGTATTTCTTTTGCAAGCGGCGTATTTGGTCGATGGTCACACCACGCTGCATCAGCTGTGTCACTATCTGCTGGCGCGACACACCCTTCGCGTTCTGTTCTACCACGTAGTCCATTACCTGATTGTCGGTCATACCCGACTGAGCCCAGCTCATCGTGGCACACACCACAATACTGGCTATGAGCGTAACAAGTCGTTTCATAGACGTTAATTAATGCATTAATATACTATATTAACCCACTTTTGGGCGAAATATTGCGCAAAGGTAACACTTTTTTCTCAACGAGCCAAATAAGTGGCTATTTTCTTTGTTTATTTCCTTATTTATTCTTACCTTTGCAGGCGAATTGCAAAAAAACGCTCCTGGGGTTGACTGGATTTGACAGCAGGATGAGATGGTACGTAAGCATGCGGAGTGATGACTGTGGACTCCATAATCACGTCGGTCAAAAAATTAATTGGCAACAATGAGTATGCTCTCGCTGCCTAATCGAAGTATAGTAGATTATTGGCTTTATTCCACTACTAGGTAGAGGAACGAGACGTCGCTCCGAGGATGTTGTTCCGAATCCAACGATCAAGCGGCGCAGGTTAAATCGGAAATAGTCTGTCTGGGCTCCGACATTCAGATGAAATTTTAGGGGATAAGGCTGTAGTTGGTGGCTTGGGTCTTGCTGCAGCACGAAAACGAAGGCCAGGATAAGCATGTAGAAAGCGTATGGTTTCCCTGTTTGGACGAGGGTTCGACTCCCTCCAGCTCCACGAATTTATACAGTATTATGAAAGGAATTAAATTTTTATTATTAGCAGCAGTAGGAATGATGTCCGTGCCGATGACGGCACAGACTGAAAGGCAGCCATGGGGTTTGTTTAACCACTTAGATGTGGGTGTAATGTTAGGAACGCCAGGACTTGGCATTGATTTTAGTATGCCTGTAGGCGACTATGTACGTTTGCGTACGGGATTTAGTTATCTGCCGCGCGTGGAGGTGCCGATGACCTTTGGCATCCAGGTAGGTGATGACCCCAATGATAGCCAACGTAAGTTCAACCGCATGTCGGATGTGCTGGAGTCGTTTACTGGTTCTCCCGTCAGTGACGAGGTGGAGATGATAGGAAAAGCCAAAATGTGGAACTGGCATCTCCTGTTCGACGTGTATCCGTTGAAGAAGAACAAGCATTGGCGTGTGACGGCGGGATTCTTCCTGGGTACGTCAAACATAGCTGAGGCATTTAACAAGACGGAGAGTATGACGTCGCTGATAGCAGTGGACATATATAATAATATGTATGATAAATTGCACGGCAAGACACTGCGCGAGTTGGCGCAAGTGAAATTGATAGACTTAGGACCAGGCTATGAGGACATCTACACTGATTTACAAATGTTGGTGAAAATGCAAGAACTGTTTGACGCTGCTGGTCGTATGGGTATCCATTTGGGTGACTATACGCACGATATCACAGACGAGGAGGGCAACGTGATTCACAAGAAAGGTGATCCTTACGTGATGACACCTGATGCAGACCACATGGTGAAGGCAAATATGAAGGTGAACGCTTTCAAACCGTATATTGGTTTCGGTTACGACGGTCGTCTGGCGAAGGGTAACGACCGTTTGCACATTGGTGTGGATGCGGGTGTTATGTTCTGGGGTGGGAAGCCCAGTCTAAAGACACACGATGGTACGGACTTGATCAACGATGTGGAAGGGATTAAGGGAAAAGTTGGTGATTATGTAAAGCTGGCCTCCGACCTCGTCATTTACCCCGTTTTGAACGTACGCTTCTCGTATACGATTTTCTAGACCAAGACAACAGATTATTCAGATAATCATTGTAACATAAAAATCCCCAACCTTCAATGGCTGGGGATTTTTATTTGCTAAGAATATCTTTTTGTTATTTCACCATATATTTGCGGCCATTTACAATGTACATACCCTTTGAGAGTCCATCGAGTGTGGTGGCATTTTCACGAACTTTGCGACCGTTGAGGTCAAAGATGTCGTATGCCTTGCCGTCGAAGGTGATAGTACGTATGGCGGTGCTGCCATCCTGAATGTGCAGGAAATCTTTCCATCCGTCAGCATTCTTATAAGCATCTACACAACCTGTTGGTACATAGAGTACACAAGTCTCCTTATTGACACCGGAGAAAACAGACGATGCTCTGCGCATAGCGAGGACGTCACCGTCATAGAGTGTTGGTGGTACTATAGGCTTGCTGTTGATAAGAACCAACGAAGTGCAACCCTCAAATGCAGAACCGCCAATGGCTACAATACTCTCTGGAATAGTGATCTCTGTCAGTGTAGATTGACCTTGGAAAGCGCCACGGGCTATCGTCGTTACAGTATAAGTCTTACCGTTCTTTTTCACTGTTTGTGGAATTTCGTAGATGGTATCTACGTCGGGATTTCCTGCGAACGATAAGGTATTGTTATCCTCGACGATATACTCAGAACCATCATCGTCGACGATAATTTCGACGGGTTCCTTGATTAAAAGCGTTCCAGAAATGTGGGTAATGTTGTAATTATCGGCCTCGGCACCGCTGACAATGATGTCATACGCACCAGGAGCACTGTCCTTGGTGGCACTGCAGGTGATAGTGGGCTTCTTGGTTAGCACATCCTCAGTCTCACCATTCTTGAAACCACTGTAATACAGTTCGAAATCAGGAATATCATCGCCCACTGTAATCTCATAGCTGTAGGCTGAGATGTAGAGTGGAGCCTTGTTGATGGTTAGGGTACCTTCCGTCAGATAGATGATGTCGTTGGTCAGCGTTCCCTTGTCAATGTTGATGGTATAGGTGCCTACGGGTGACTTTGAGGTAGCCTCGCAGGACAATTCAGGAGTACCATCGGCGGTTCCTTCTATGACGGTGTATGTCAGTTCGGGTATGGCATCGCCGTAGGTCATTGTCTTGTCGTCGGCTTTGATGGATACTGACTCTTTCTCCTTAATAGTTAGTTTTCCGGCTACGTAGGTGATGTCGTAGTTGCCAGACTTTGCACCACTGACGAGGATATCGTATTCACCAGGAGCACTTTCGCTGGTTGCACTGCACGTGATGACAGGTTTCTTGGTCAGCACTTCCTCGGTTTCGCCATTCTTGAAACCGCTGTAGGTAACCTCAAATGTTGGCAGTTCATCGCCTACTTTGATGGTGTAGCTCTTGGCAGTGATAGTCAGTTGAGCCTTGTTGATGGTCAGGGTACCGTTTGTCAGATTGATGTTATCATTGGTCAGCGTTCCCCTGTCAATGTTGATGGTATAGGTGCCTACGGGTGACTTTGAGGTAGCCTCGCAGGTCAACTCAGGAGTACCATTGGCAGTTCCTTCTGTGACAGTATATGTCAGTTCGGGTACGGGGTCACCGTAAGTCATCGTCTTGTCGTCGGCCTTGATGTATACTGCCTCTTCCGCAATGGTCAGTTTTCCGGCTACGTAAGAGATTTTGTAGTCGGTGGCCTTTGCACCACTGACGGTAATTTCATATTCACCAGGAGCACTCTCGCTGGTAGCACTGCACGTGATGACAGGTTTCTTGGTCAGCACTTCTTCGGTTTCGTCATTCTTGAAACCGCTGTAGGTAACCTCAAATGTTGGCAGTTCATCGCCTACTTTGATGGTGTAGCTCTTAGCAGTGATAGTCAGTGGAGCTCTGTTGATGGTCAGAGTGCCGTCCGTCAAATTAATGATGTCATTGGTCAGTGTTCCCTTGTCAATGTTGATGGGATAGGTTCCGACGGATGACTTTGAGGTAGCCTCGCAGGACAATTCAGGAGTACCATAGGCTGTTCCTTCTGTGACAGTGTATGTCAGTTCGGGTACGGCGTCGCCGTAGACCATCTTCTTGTCGTCGGCCTTGATGCTCACGCTGGTCAGCACGGGCTCATCTCCTGTGTTGATTTCCAATACGTCGGGAGCCGATGTGCTGACAGTGATGTATGCACTATTAGCGGGAATATACTGCAGTTCGGAGTCCTTGATGAAAGCTAATCTTCCGTTGGGTGCCTTTCCGAGCACACGCATGGTATTGGGATCGTAGGCAACGACATTGGTATGCTTTGAGCCTGCATTAGGGTTGCAGAAGTATACACCTTTGAGTTTATTGCCTGAGGCCGAGCCGCTGGTAGAGGCACCGACATTCAACTTGTTGTCGTCTGGAGCCTGAGCTGAACACTTGACAATGACAGGTGTAGATCTTGGGACACCACCGGTGATTTCCTTGATGGAAACCTTTCCACTGGTCTCGTTGATTCCATCGACATACCATGCTTCCATACCTTCGGAGTAGAAGTTGAAGGGGAAGTCGGCATAGAACGTCTGGTAATAGTTGTCACCTACCTTGACGTTGGGCGTAAGGCCGAAAAAGCAACCGTTGGGTTCGACGGGTAAGACATCAAAGTCAAGGTATTCGCCTTGTGATGGGCCGATATTGGTCACCAGATGACCTCGTTCCTTTATATCGTCTGGAGCCCATGAGACAATCTTTTCGTCTGCAAGGTATTTCGTCATAGCTCCATTGCTGGCATAGCACCAGTATTTGTTATCGCCCATATCGGCAACCCTAACCTCGTAGGAGATGATGGCGTAACTGCCGGTTCCCTGACTCTGCAGGTCGTAACCTGCACTCATCTTCTTGATATAGATGACGGAACCTGGGTCAGAAACGACAATGTTCCAGCTGCGCTGGGTGCATAGGGCGTCCAAGTCGGCATCAGTAGTCTGCATGTTTATGCTGCCACGATTGTCAAGTACACGGACGTAACGCTGCTGCAGTGAGCTTCGCACGCGATAGTATCCGTCTCCATTGAGCTGGGCGTTAGCAGCCAGTGTGCATATCACAGCGAGTAATAAGAGTTTGATTCTTTTCATAAATAAAAATGTCATTAAATTAAATCTGACTCTTACCATACCACTGCGGGCGTGGATAAGAGCCAGATTTGATATTGGTTTAAACTATTAAAAACATTCTAACCTTTACTCTGCGATACAGATAGTTACACGGTTGAGGTCGTTCTCGGCGAACGGCTGTACGCGTGAACCCTTAGAATCGTAAGTGATACGATCAGCAGAGATGTTGTACTCGTTGGTCAGGGCCTTTACAACTACGTCGGCACGCTGCTTGGCCAGACGGTCGTTGATCTTGTTGTTACCAGTACCAGCGTCGGCATAACCTGTGACCTCAACCTTGGCGTTGGGGTTCTTCTGCAGATAGTCGGCGATGTCCTTGATCTTCTCAGCCTCAGTCTCTCTCACCTTAAATGAATTGATGGTGAAGAAGATATCGCGGCGAATCTTCTCAACGGGCTTCACCTCAACCTTAGCGGGAACCTCTACAACCTTCTCAACAACCTTCTCTACGTAACGAACCTCGGGCTCGGGAGCAGGAATGAAGTTGGTGGTATAGGTCTTACCGAGGTTGATCTTCACACCTGCGAGGGCGTTGAAGTACCAGTCCCAGTTGCCAGCCTTCTTTGAGTTGTACTTATCAGACAAGGTGTTTGCATTAGCCTCGATGTTGATGCTGACAGCGTCAGAAACACGGAAGTCGAAGAGCAGACCTGCCTTACCGAAAGGTCTTACCTTAGTGCCGTCCCAGAGATAGCGCATGTTCTGCTTGCCATCATATACCATGTTGGAGTTGCTATTCTGATAAGCAATAATCTGATTCTCCACATTCTGAGCCTCAGAGTTGCTGAAGCCGATATTTGCACCACCACCAATCAGTGCGTAAACGTTGAACAGACGATTGGGATTGTAGTTGCACACGATGTTAGAGAGGTTGAAAGTTAACTCCAGTGAGGGAGCAACATAGTTCCACTTCCACTTGCCCTCGAATTCCTGAGGAGGAGTCATATCGGTATCATCGAGCTTGATGACACCCTTGCTCTGCCAAGCGTTCACTGCGAGACGCAGACCAAATACCTTCGTGAAGTTGTAACCGATACCAACCTGTGCTGTCGGAGAAATCAAATCCTTGAATTTGCCCTCACCAAGGGTGTACTGTCCACCGCCCTGCAGGGTAATATACCAATGGGGCTGGAACACATATTCTGTGGTGCCTTTCTGCTCGGCCTGGGCAGATGCTGAAAGCACGCCCAGGAAAAGCAGAAGTGACATAATTATTTTCTTCATGTTCTTAATCCTTTAAATTGTTACTTTAAATTAGAACCTTACGTAGAACTTCTTATTGACAATCTTACCTTGATAGTCAACAGCGTTGTAACTGATCTCGTAGGTGTAACCCTTCTTACCATTCATCTTAACGGTCTGAGTAGCATTGTCAATAATCACACCCATGTTTTTGCCATTAGCAGCGCGACCGATAGAAGCATCTGCCCAATGACCGCTCTTGTCCCAAACGTTAGATACTACGATGTACTTCTTGTATGCAGGGGCAAACAACTCCATCGTGTAAGAAGTAGGAATGAGGGTCAGAGTAGTACTCTTAACCTTAGTTGCTTGTTTCCTTGATCTAGCCAACGTTTGAACCTTCGAACCGTCCTTAGCAATCAGGATAGGCTGCAGAGCCTTGTTAGGAGTCTTGCTAAAGATGTCGTTCAGCTTGTTGTATATCCTCGTGACATAATCTGCTAACTGAGCCTTGATATCTTCCTTAGCATCATCGATAGCATCGTTAATCTTGTCGTCGATATCACCCAAAGAAGAAACGTCGTTCAACAGGTCAGTGATAGTCTTTGCAAGGTCACTGTTTGCACCAAAATTAGCATTCAAATCGTCAATGATATCCTGCAGAAGACTCTTTAATTCAGGAGTCTTGTTGATGTCAACGTCTACAGTCAGCTCAAACTCAATAGCACCGAAGGAAGCAAACTCGTCATCTGTTGCTAATCTCCAGACACCGCCATCACGAATCCAAAGCTGGATGTTTCCATAATCGTCATAAGAAACCAGAGCATACTTGCTACCCTCCTTGTTCGTTACCAAGAAGAACAACTGAGTCTCGTCACTATCATCCCAAAGCTTACCTTCTCCTGCAAGATCTTCAGCAGTATAAGTCTTGGTGTAATGAATGCGGAGCAGGTCGTCATCGATTGTTGGCAATTCGATGTCTTTGAAGGTTATTGCACCCTGATACTTCGAGAAGTCGGGCAAATTGAGGTCGATATTGATGTTAATCTTGTCAATAAGTTCGTCGAGCATATTAATAATCTTCTGCTCACCAGGCAGATTGACATTCAGATCCTTCAGGAATGCGAATGAGAAGGGCTTAACAGCAGTAGCGGCAATGCCATACTGTGAAAGAACGTCATACTTCTGATTCTTGTTCTTCTCGCTCCAGCTAGCCTTTACAGCATAAGCGGGCATCACATCCTTCATGCTCTGCAGAAGAGCTGCACCGAAGTTCAATACACTGCTCTTGGTCTTGCTCTTCAGCATTTCCTTGGCTGTACTCTTCAGATTACTGTAGTCTACGCGAACCTTAGCAGTCTTGATACCCTCTATATCCAGAGTAGCGGCAGCCTCGTAGAAACCATTGGCTGCAGCCGTACGGGTATAACCAAAGGTCAGCTCACGCTCAGATGCCTGCAGTGGTTCGAGGGTGACACCAGCCTCATTACCCTGAGAAGTGACAAGACTCAGCTCCTTACCAGTGAAGTCAACATTGTTGGGGTTCACTGTTAAATATAATGTACCTGCGTTACCAGTCGTTTCATTGTTGTTCTTGGTAACGAATACACCATTATCCTCTGCTCCGATATGATCAATAGCGAGATCGGGAGTACCAATCACTGCCATATTGCGCTCAGTCCAGAATTCCTCAGCGTCAACATAGTCAGCACTGCTGTAGTAGTTGGGGAAGTCTACAACATGTTCAACCTTACCATAGTAAGCGGCAAGAATCTGTGAACGAACGTCGAGAGGAGTATTGAAGTAACCAATAATCGGAGTCTCAGTACCCTGGATAATGATACCGGTAACCATTCTGTCAAGCAAACTGTCAAGACGCTCCTTCAGAGCATCAATTTCGTCTTGAAGTTCTTCATCTTTGTCAATCAAATCACTAACGGCATCCTCCAAATTTGCAATAGAAATAGCCATCAAGCCAACAGTACCCTCCAAATCGTCGACTCTATCGTCCAAATCGTCAACATTATCTTCCAAATTGTCAATTCTATTATCCAAATAGGTAACAGAATTACCCAAACGGCTCACATAATCCTCCAGGTTGTCGATACGGGCGCAAGCGCTCTGGGCGAGCAGCAATGCACGTTCAGAAAGGTTCAGAGCAGAGTCAGCAAGATGCTCGATTTCAGCCATCTTAGCCTTGCAATCCTCACTGCAGCCGCCACCAGAACCGCCAGCCAGGTACCAAGCCCAAAGCGTTCCGAC
>Ga0265301_10003870_pt1 | contig 15463 bp, 13 predicted proteins | sample AusTroGonzalo_MG_2_FD_193488 | JGI IMG/M metagenome (GOLD analysis project Ga0265301, IMG submission 193488) | Bovine rumen microbial communities from tropical cattle in Woodstock, Queensland, Australia - Gonzalo_04 | ecosystem: Host-associated > Mammals > Digestive system > Stomach > Rumen ...
CCGAGGATTGTGTTCCTGACCAACGACTGGGTGTGGAACAATCCGTTCTACGGCATGGTCATCCATAAGGCAGAGTTCTATCCCGTGAGCAACGGCATAGAGAACCATGTGCAGCAGCTTCAGAATATATATGAGCGCGGCTACAGCATCTGCGTGTTCCCGGAGGGGACCCGTTCCGAGGACTGTTCCATCCTGCGCTTCCACAAGGGTGCCTTCTATCTGGCTGAGCAGCTGGGGGCCGATATCCTGCCCATCTATCTGCATGGTGTAGGCCATGTATTGCCGAAGCGTGATTTCCTGCTACGGGAGGGCCGCATCGACGTCGAGGTGGGCAGCCGTATTGCCCTGGATGATCAACGGTTCTCGCAGGACTTGCTGGAGCGTACCCGACAAATGCGCCATCAGTATCAGGAGCAATACCGGCTGATGAGTGAGCGCCTGGAAACTGGCGATTATTGGAAATCCTACAGAAAATACATTGAAACTTATACGCATGGCTATGGAGAGTAAGCGTGTTGTCATCATAGGAAGTGGTCTTGGAGGCCTGTCGTGCGGATTGATACTGAGCCGCAACGGCTACGACGTCACTGTGCTCGAACAGGGCATTCAGGCAGGTGGCTGCCTGCAGTGTTTCCGTCGTCAGGGTGTCAAGTTCGAGACCGGCATGCACTTCGTGGGCAGCGCTGACGAAGGGCAGGTGCTCAACCGTCTGCTGCGCTATCTTGGTGTGCTCGACGACATTAGCCTGAGCCGTCTCGATACGTCGGGCTACGACGTGGTGTCGCTACAGGGACAGCAGTTTCGTTTTGCCAATGGTCGTGAGCAGTTTATCGAGACATTGGCCAGCGACTTCCCCCTTCAGCGTGACAACCTCAACCGCTACTTCTCGTTGGTCGAGGAGGTGGCACAGGCCTCGACGCTGCATAGTCTGCGTGTAGCCGACAGCGATGCCTCGGCGTTGAACACAGAGTTCCAGTTGCGAAGTATGAACGACGTGCTCGGTGAAGTTGTCAGCGACCCCTTGCTGCGCGATGTCCTGGTGGGCAGTCTGCCTCTGTATGCTGCCGAACGCGACAAAACGCCGTTCTCCACTCATGCCTTTATTACCGACTTCTATAACCAGAGCGCCTTCCGTGTGATTGGCGGCAGCGACAAGATTGCTGCCTCATTGGTGGCGTCAATTGAGAAGAGCGGAGGGCGTGTGCTCACTCGAAAGAAGGTGGTCCGCATTGACTGTGACGACGTGAAGGCCGTTGGTGTGGAGACTGCCGATGAGCAGTATTATCCGGCCGACATCGTTATTGCTGGCATACACCCTGCCCGTGTGATTGAACTATGCCAGTCACCCTTGTTGCGTCCTGCCTATCGCAAGCGTGTGCAGTCGCTGCCTGAGACTGTTGGCGGCTTCAGCGTCTACCTGCGTTTCAAGCCCCAGACAGTGCCCTATATGAATTACAACTTCTATGGCTACCATCAGTCGTCGCCATGGGATTGTGAACGCTATACGGCGGCGGAGTGGCCCAAGGGCTATCTGTATATGCACTTCTGTAACAAGGACCATCAGCAGTGGGCTGAGGGTGGCGTCATCCTGAGCTACATGCAGTGGGACGAGGTGGCCCGATGGCAAGACACTTCCGTAGGACGCAGAGGCGAGGACTATGAGCAGATGAAACGCGAACATGCCGAACGGCTTATCGACGCCGTTTCCCAGGAATTCCCATTGTTGCGTCAGAGTATTGACGGCTATTGGTCATCATCGCCACTGACCTATCGTGACTATACGGGTACTGAAGGAGGCTCCATGTATGGTGTTGCCAAGGACATCAACCTCGGACCGGCAGCCCGTGTGCAGCATCGCACCAAAGTGCCCAACCTGCTGCTGACGGGTCAGAATATCAATTCGCACGGTATTCTTGGCGTGCTCGTGGGAACCGTCGTCACCTGTTCGGAACTGTTGACGTCGGAACACATCTTTAACGAAATCATCAAATCCAACACATAGACTATGCAGCAAATTATCATTATCGGAGGCGGACTTGGCGGGCTGTTTACAGGAGCACTGCTGACGAAGGAGGGGTACCGGGTCACGGTGCTCGAAAAGAACGCTACCATCGGTGGCGGTCTGCAGACCTTCCATCGGGGCGGCATGACTTTTGAAACCGGCATGCACATGCTCGGCGGTCTGCGACCAGGCGGCTCCGTTCATAAGATATGTCATTATTTAGGTATAGCCGACCAGCTCCAGCTTCGTGATGTAGACCACGATTGCATGGACAGCATCACCTATCAGAGCGACGGCATGACCTATCGCATACCCGAGGGCCGTGAAGCCTTTACGGCGTATTTCGTGCAACTCTTCCCGCATGAGGCACAGGCCATTCGCGACTATGTGGAGTCGCTCTACAGGATAGCCAATGAAGTGGATTTCTTCTATTTGCGCAGCGGGAACAGAGCCCTGCTATCGCACAGCGATCAGTTCTTTTGGTCGGTCACACAGCTGATAGACCATTATATCAAGGATCCGCGTCTGCGCGACATCCTGGCCTACATGAATCCCATGTATGGCGGGGTGGCAGGTCATACTCCGGCTTACATCCATGCCCTTATCAATGTGCTTTACATCAGCGGACCGAGTCGGTTCATCGGCGGCAGTCAGCAGTTGGCTGATGCCTTGGCACGTGTGATTGCCGATGGAGGAGGGCAGGTGTTGAATGGTGAACAGGTGACGGCCATCCATGTTGACAAAGACCGTTTCTGCACCTCGGTGACCACTGCCAAGGGCCACGAATTCAGTGCCGACTACTATATCTCGGCCATCCATCCCTCGCGGATTGTTGATATGGCCGATGACGGTGCCTTCCCCAAGTCATACCGCATGAGAGTGGCCTGCATTCCCAATACCTATTCTGCCTTTACGGTCTATATCAAGTTCCGTGAGGACACCTTCCCCTATATCAACCACACTTGCTATTTTCAGGACGACTATGGCTACGTGTGGAAGCATAGCGAATATGATGCCAATGACGAGGCCTGGCCCCATGGCTTTATGTATATGACCAGTGCTGATGCGGAATGTCAGCAATATGCCACCAAGATGATTGTCAACTGCCTGATGCCTTTCTCGGCTGTCAAGCAGTGGGAGAATACCAAGGTAGGACATCGTGGCAGTGACTACGAACAGTGGAAGCAGCGGCTTATAGAGCGCGTGTTCTGGCGCCTGGAACAGCTTCATCCTGGCATCCGCCAGTGTGTTGATGAGGTCTGGTCATCGAGTCCGCTGACGATTCGCGACTACTTTGGTCAGCCTGAGGGTGCCCTCTATGGTGTGCGCAAGGACTGCCAGAATATCATGCTCTCGCAGTTGCCCATCTGGACAAAGGTCAAGAACCTGCTGCTGACAGGACAGAACATCAACCTGCACGGTATCTGCGGCGTGCCGCTGACTGCCGTCAATACTGTGGAGGCCCTCGTTGGCCAGAATGTACTGATAGAAAAGATTAACAACTTATATAATAAAACGTATGGAAAGGATTAAGATGAAACTCATCTACCCGAAGTGGAAGAAACTCCCCGGGCAGACGACCTTTAATCTCCCGCCTCATGGACCTGTGGCATTTGCCGGCACGCTGCCCGACTATGTCGATGTCAGCTTTACCGACGAGAATGTCGAGCCTATCGACTTCAACGAGGAGTGTGACGTCGTGGCGCTCTCCATGATGCTCTCCACGCAGGTGAAGCGTGGTTGGGAGATAGCCGAGGAGTACCACAAGCGTGGCAAGCTGGTCATGGCTGGCGGCATCTCGTCGATGCTTCATGCCGAAGAGATGGTCAACCACGTTGATTCACTTTTCCTCGGAGAGAGTGAGGGACGTACAGAGGAGGTGATGCAGGACTTTGTGCGTGGCAAGCTCAAGAAAGTATACAACTACTTAGGTCAGCAGCCGCCTATCGAGAGTGTAGGCCCCTGCCGTCGCGACCTTTATAAGCGTGAACTCTATAACCACAAGGGCGTACAGATGGTCGACTTGTTCCATGCCTCACGTGGCTGTCGTTTCAGCTGCTATCCCTGTGCAGTGAGCTATCTCGGTGGTCGTAAATTCCGTCCGCGTCCTATTGACAAGGTAGTTGAGGATATGGCTGCCATTGAGAACAACCGCCTGTTTATTGTCGACAACTCGCTGGCGCAGAACAAGGAGTGGGAGAAGGAACTATTCCGTGCCATCGCACCGTTGAAGAAGAAGTGGATCAGCCATACCATCGAGGATGACGACGAGGTGTTGCAGCTGGCTTACGAGGCTGGTGCCTGGTATGTCTATCAGGCTGTCTACGATACCTCCGACTATATTAAGGAACGCGTGAAGCGCTACCATGATCACGGTATCGGTGTTGAGGGTACCATCCTTTTGGGGCTCGACAACCAGACGGAGGATGACTGTAAGCGGCTCATCGACTTCCTTGGCGAGATAGACCTCGACTTGGCAGAGTTTACCGTGCTCACTCCCTTCCCGCATACCAAGATCTACGATGACTTGCTGAGACAAGGTCGTATCTTCGACTTCGACTGGAATCACTATAATGCAGGTCAGGTGGTGTTCCAACCCAAGCACATGACGCCTGAGCAGCTGCAGAATGTCTATGACTACGCCTGGCAGTCGTTCTACAAGAACGAGACGCAGGAGCAGAAGATGTTCAACCTGTTCTGTAACGTTGCCCTCCGCGAGATGAACGAAGGCACTTACAGGCCTCGTGACCGCCGCTTGATGAACCAGAGCTTTGGTCATCAGGTGGACCGTTCGAAACGCAATGTCAACGTATAATCGCCTAATCTGAAAACAGAATCATGAAAGTACCCAAAGAATACTACGACGAGATATTCGAGTTTCGCGGCACCTGGGACGAGCCCTCATGCTGCGGCTTGAAGATTCGTCAGCACGACGGTAAGACCTACGTCGTTGTCACTGAGCTCTATCAGGAGAATCCTGGCACCAGCATCACTTACGCTGGGCGTAAACTGGCTGACCAGATTTGCGAGGTCAAGGGCATTGACCCGGCACAGATGGTGTATATCGAGTGCGCACCCGACACCAACTCCAAGCTGTCGTTCTACGACGAGGAGTATTTCGAGGTCGACTTCGAGGCCGACATCCGCCACAAGTATCATCAGCTCGATCCCCAGAAGGTGAAAGCCGTACTCGACGCAGGCCAATGAACAGCCCCATTACCATCCTCCGATTGTGCCTCCTGCTTTGTGCATTGTGCATTGGTACCCTTACTGCTGCAGCTATTGAACTGACCGAGCATCTGCCTGCACAGCCCTCAGAGACAGCTATCATCGTCTGTCCCGGAGGCAGCTACTTCTGGCTCGACTATCAGACAGAGGGCGACAGTGTCGCACGTTCGTTGGCTCAGAATGGTATCGCTGCCTATGTGCTGCGTTATCGTACGGGAGGTATCGTGCCTTTTATCACCCATAGCCGTCTGCTTATTCCCGGCCATCACCATCCCATGCCGCTTAATGACGTGCAGGAGGCCATCAGCAGTGTGCGCAGTCTGGGCAAGTACAAGAGGGTAGGGGTGATGGGATTCTCTGCAGGCGGACACTTGGCACTCTCTGCTGCCATCTTCGGAAGCGGTGAGCTGCGTCCTGATTTTATTGCGCCTTGCTATCCTGTGGTGACCATGTCCCATCCCTGTGTGCATAAACGTTCGCGTCGCGGACTTCTTGGAGAGTGGAAGAAGCATTCAAGCCGCATGCGCGACAGCCTCTCACTGGAGAGACACGTTACTGCCGACATGCCGCCAGTCTTCCTTATGAACTGTGTCGACGACCCGATTGTCAATTACTACAATTCAGTTCTCATGGACTCTGCACTCACTGCCCATGGCGTACCCCATCGCTATATCCAGTATAAGACGGGCGGTCACGGGTTCGGTACCACCTGGAGCAAAACAACCGAGGAGGCCTCCCACTGGTTCAGTGAGTTCCTCAACTGGCTCCACCAAAATATAAAATGAAAATCCTAAATCGAAAATAAAAAAGATGAATCCAGCAAACTTCGACGACATCCGTCCCTATTATGACGAGGAAATCCCAGCTGCTATGAAGCGCATTGTGGAGAGCAACTTCTTCGGGCTCCTCTGTACCTATGTCTATCCTGGTCGCAATCCCGAAGACATCCGTCAGATGATGCTCTCGTTCCGCACCATCCGTGACTTCCAGCTTGAGGTCATGCGCTGCGTCAACGAGCAGGTCATCAGCCGTTCCACTACCGAGTTCACCTACGAAGGCGTTGAGCAGTTGGATCCTGCCAAGAAGTATCTCTTCGTATCCAACCATCGCGACATCATGCTCGATGCCTGCCTGTTGCAGTATATTCTTTACCGCAATGGTCATGAGACCAGCGAGATAACCTTTGGCGCCAATCTCATGTCGTCACCTCTCGTCATCGATATCGGCAAGTGCAACAAGATGTTCCGAGTGGAGCGAGGCGGCACCATGCGTGACTTCTACCTCTCTTCACACCATCTCTCCGACTATATCCGCTATGTGCTGACCCAGAAGGGACAGAGTCTCTGGATTGCACAACGCAATGGACGCACCAAGGATGGTATCGATCAGACCGACCAGGGCATCATCAAGATGTTCTGCATGAGTGAGCCACAGGACAAAATCAAGGCCCTCGCAGAACTCAACATCGTACCTGTCTCCGTCAGCTATGAATGGGAGTCGTGCGACATCCTCAAAGCCCTCGAACTCTATGAGTCACGCTTCAGCCGCTATGTCAAGAAGCCCGGCGAAGACCTGAATAGCATTCTTACTGGCATTGCTCAGCCCAAGGGACGCGTTCATTTCTCTTTCTGTCCGCAAGTTACAGAGCTCGATCTCGTCTGCTACGATCAGTGTACCAGCAACGAGTACCACCGCCTGGTGGCAAGTCTCCTCGACCAGCGTATCAATGCAGCCTATCAGCTCAGACCCAACAACTACATTGCCCACGATCTACGCTACGGACAGCAGCACTACTGTGATCGCTATACCGATCAGGAGTATCAGAAGTTCGTCGACCACATGCAGAAACTCCAGGAGTTCGATATTGCTGAGCCCGACGTGCTCCGCGACATCTTCCTCGGCATCTACTCCAACCCCGTCGAGACACACGAGGCTGCCATCGCGATTAACAATAAGGAATAGTCAATCGAAAATCGTAAATACTGAATAATATGGGAATATGGAACGCACTCTTCGGAGGCCGACAACTCTCGCCAGAAGAAGAGCAACAGGAACAGGAGGCCAAGAAATACGACCTTCTCAAGTATGACGGTGTGAAAGCCATGAAGATAGGACAGGCCGACTACGCCATCCGTTGTTTCCAGGAAGCACTCAAGCTCAACGATAGCGACCTCGAAGTTCGCGACTATCTGTCCCAAGTTCTGCTGCGAAAGGGTGACCTCGATGGTGCATTGGCACAGCTTCAATCGATGCTTGCTAATTTTACTGGCGAGAAAGCCCCCATCCTCGAACGCATCGCACAGATTGCCTATATGCAGGAGGACTATGCCACGATGAGTCAAGCCTGCGAACAGTATCTTCAGTTGGCTCCTGAGGCTCCACAGGCTTACTACCTTCATTCACAGGCACTCCAGGGACAGGGCAATACCGTAGCTGCCATCGCCATGCTGACAAAAGCCATTGTCCTTAAAGATGACTTTGCCGAGGCCTACCTGTCACGTGCGCAGATACTTTTTGGAATGGGAGATCTTAATGCTGCCGATGAAGATGCTTCATGGCTCATCGAACATGTAGGTGCCCAGGAGGATGTGTTGCTGCTCAAGGCCCGTATCGAGGCTCGTAAAGGCAACACTGAACAAGCCCTCAAGCTCTATGACGTCCTGACTGAGGTGAACCCTTTTAGTATCGAGGCTTATCGTGAACGCGGACAACTCAAGTTCGATACAGGTGACAAGACTGGTGCAGAGGCCGACATGCAGAAAGTACTGGAACTCGATCCCAACCAACTGGCTGATGTCAGCGGAGACTACTCTGCCGAGGGCATCGAGCACCGCGTTCGTCAGGCCTATTCTGCCGTCAACCCCTTAGGACTGTAGAATCTTTATATAGTCATCGTAGGAGATATGTTTGCCGCCCATCGAACTGAGATGAGGCGTCTCAAACTGGCAGTCTATGAAACGACCGCCGACCTTCTCCATCGCCTTTGCCAAGTGGATCAATGCGAGCTTCGACGCATTGGGAACCAGTGAGAACATGCTTTCGCCAAAAAAGGCCTTACGCAGCGTAACGCCATAGAGTCCCCCGACAAGTCTTTCGCTTTCCCACACCTCCACACTCGCCGCATAGCCGCGGCGGTGCATCTCAGTGTAGGCTTCAATGATGTCGGGGCCCAGCCATGCGCCCCCCTGCTCATCACGCCCTTGGGCTTTGGAACAGCCGCGAATCACGCCTTCGAAGTCTTCATTCACCGTCACCTTGTACTTCTGCTGCCGCAGTAGCTGGCGCATGGAATGACTGATGTGAATCTCGCTGGGGAAAATTACGTACCGGTCGAGCGGGCAATACCAGTGAGGCTCATAATCCATGTTGAATGGGTACCAAGGGAAGAATCCGTAGCTGTAGGCTAACAACAGACGATTCACCGACAGGTCGCCGCCAATGGCTACCAATCCGTCGTCCTCGCCAGTATGTGGATCGGGAAACCACAGCCCGTCATCCAATTGCCAGACTGCCATCCTTTATATCTATGGTTACGTCGCCGCCATTCTTCAGCCTGCCAAACAGAATCTCGCGCATCAGTAGCGGTTTCAGCTGCTGGGCAATGACGCGGTCCATCTCTCGTGCACCATATTCTGCCGTAAAGCCTTCTTTCAGCAAGTGGTCGAAGGCTTCCGTGGTGAGTGTCATCTTCACTTGCTTGGCGTCGAGCTTCTCGTCCAGTTCACGCAGTTTCTTCTTGAGGATGAGTGTGGCCATCTCCTTGTCCATATCGTGGAACACAACGGCACCTGTCAGTCGGTTCAGGAACTCAGGCTTGAAGGTTTTCTTCACCTGCTTCATCATAGCCTCGCCACGGCTCACATTGCTGCTGAAACCAATATGGCTCGAAGCAAACTGTGCTCCGGCATTCGAGGTCATAATCAGCACCACGTTGCGGAAGTCGGCCTTTCTGCCCTTGTTGTCTGTCAGACGGGCATAGTCCATCACCTGCAACAGAATATTATAGATGTCCTCATGGGCTTTCTCTATCTCGTCGAGCAGCAGCACGGCGTTGGGCGACTTGCGGATGGCATCTGTCAGCAGTCCACCGTCCTCATAGCCCACATAGCCCGCTGGAGAACCAATCAGCTTGGCTACGGCGTGCTTCTCCGTGTATTCGCTCATGTCGAAACGTATCAGTTCGATGCCCATCTCCTTGGCCAGCACCCGTGCCACCTCTGTCTTTCCCACACCTGTGGGACCCACAAACAGTAGCGAGGCTAATGGCTTGTTGTCGTCAAGCAATCCTGCACGAGACATCTGTACCGACTCCACCACCTGACGGATGGCTTCATCCTGGCCGTAAATCTGCGAGAGCATTCGTGGGGCCAGACTCTCTAACTGCTGATAGTCATTGTCCTCGGCCATTGCCAATGCATCCACCTTGCAAGTCTTCGCCAGCACCTCAGCAATATCAGCCTTCGTCACTCTCACCTCCGACTTCCGACCTTTGACCTTCACCTTTTGACCTTTGACTTCCAAATTGGCTCCTGCCTCGTCAATCAGGTCGATGGCTTTGTCTGGCAGGAACCGGTCGTTCACATGCTTGGCACTTGCCTCAACAGCAAAGTCAATGGCATTGTCATCGTATTTCACGTGGTGGAACATCTCATACCTTGCCTGTAACTGGCGCAGTATGTTCTTGGCTTCGTCGATGGTAGGCTCAGGAATGTCTATCTGCTGGAAACGGCGAATCATGCCTTTCGAGCGTGAGAAGTGGCGGTTGTATTCCTCGTAGGTCGTTGAGCCGATAAAGCGGATGTTGCCAGACTCCAAATAGGGCTTCAGCATGTTCGAGGCATCCATGGCGCTGTCGGTGGTAGCACCGGCTCCCACCAGTGTATGTATTTCGTCGATATACACAATGTTCGCCACTGGCTCGACTGGGTTAGCCTGATCAGCTACCACGCCGTCCATGATTTGTTTGATACGGTTCTCGAAGTCACCGCGATACTGTGTTCCAGCCAGCAGTGTACCCATGTCTAACTGATAGATCTTGCAGCCTTTCAGGCGCTCGGGCACATTGCCCTCTTCAATCATCCGGGCCAGTCCCCAGACGAGGGCTGTCTTACCCACGCCAGGCTCACCCACATGCAGCGGATTGTTCTTGTCCATGCGGCACAGCACCTGTATGGTTCGCTCCAGTTCTTCTTTCCTGCCAATCAGCGGATTCTGCTTCTTGTACACATCGTTCATGCAGGTCACCAGACGCTTCCATGCTACTACCTCTGACTTCCGTTCTTCATCAGTATCCTCATTCATCTCGTCGTCATAGCTATCGTCATAACTATAGAAATTAATCAGGTGACTCATGAAACTGGCCTCTTTACCCTGGAGACTTTCCTTCAGCAAGTAGGCAGCCCAAGAATCCTCCAACTCAAGGATTCCTTTTGTCAGATGGGGGATGTCCAACGCTTCGGCACTGCTTGAAGCTACCTGCTGCACTGCCGACTCAATCACCGTCGACATCTGTGCCGATGTCTCGGGCATGTATTCCATATCCTCCGGTATCGATTCTACTTTTTCAAGATACTCTTTAATGCGAGCATCCAAAAGATGGGGACTATTGAATATGATTAATGCCTCACAGAAGGTTAAGTCCTCAGTCAGCGCTAAAAGCAAATGCTCAGGCATCACAAACTCATGTCTGTATTCCTTGCAGCATTCGTAGGCTTTGTTAAGCATCCTTGATGCTCGTAATGTCTGTTTGATCTCTGCCATAGCCTTACCTCTTATTCTCTGGCTCAACGGTTAACCTGAGCGGAAAGTTCTGTTCACGTGCCATATTGGTGGCCTTGCGGGCCTTCGATACGGCAATGTCATAGCTGTAGATGCCTACTACGGCTTTGTCCGAGTGGTGTACTTGCAGCATCAAGGCATTGGCCTCTTCCTCGCTCTTCAGGAAAACCTGCACGAGTATCATCACCACAAACTCCATCGTAGTGAAATCATCGTTATAGATAATTACCTTATATCGTCGCGGTTCCTTCAGGTTCACCCGCTTCTTTTCCCTAATCTGTGACTGTTCCTTAGCCATATTTTATAGTTATAGTTTACATTGATGACATATCATGCTTGAGGCGATAGAGATAGGCAACGGCAGCGCCGCTGATGTTGTGCCACACACTGAAGATGGCGCCAGGAATGGTGGCAAGAGGGTAGGCAGCGAAATGGAGAGTGGCCAGCGATGAGGCGAGCCCGGAGTTCTGCATGCCTACCTCGATGGAGATGGCTCGCTTCTTGGGTTCAGGCAACCCCAGCAGCCGGCCTATCAGATAGCCGAGACTTAATCCACAGAGGTTGTGTAGTATCACCACCAGTATAATAATCAGGCCGCCTGCCAACAACTTGCTGGCACTGGCACCAATGACGATGGCTACAATCATGGCAATGGCAATCGTGGAAATGGCAGGAAGATAATCAATGGCTTTCTCCGTGAACTTTGGCCAGATTGCCTTTACAATGAGACCTACGACAATAGGCAGGATGACCACCCATAGAATGCTCAGCAGCATGCCTGCTATGTCAACGTCGACACTCTTCCCTGCCAGGGCCCATGTAAGCAAGGGTGTCATGAACGGGGCAAGCAGGGTGGAGACGCCTGTCATTCCTACTGAGAGAGCTAAGTCTCCTTTGGCCAGATAAGTGATGACGTTGGAAGCCGTGCCGCCAGGGCAACAGCCTACCAGTATGACGCCAAGTGCCAGCGCTTCGTCGAGTGAGAAAAGCCGTGAAAGTCCTAATGCCAACAGCGGCATGATGGTGAACTGTGCCAGGCAGCCGATGATGACATCCTTGGGACGGCTAAACACAATCTTGAAATCCTGAAGGTTCAAAGCCAGTCCCATGCCGAACATCACAACGCCTAACAGATAGTTGATGACCTTTGTGGGAATTTGTTGAAGCACGTCAGGGAATATCAATGCCAGCGCAGCAGCAACCAGCACCAGCACACCCATGTATTGAGAAATGAGGTGGCAGATTTTTTTCATTACGTGTTTTGTTTGCTTTTACGGCGCCTGATTTGGTTGACGACCTCTAACTTTTTGCCTATGCGGTCGAGCCGATCGATGGCATGGCGGCGTGAGCGGATGATCTGATGACGGTATACTATACAGGTAATGACAAAGTAAACCAGCGTCTGAATCCAGAGTGCATAGTACTCGGTTCTGATGTCGTTGAGGGTAGCTCCCATCGACGCTAAGCGTACATAGCCACGGATGCCGAAGGTGGAGGGGAAGAGCCAGGAAATGCTCTGCCAGAACGGTGGGATGCTTTCAACCGGCCAGCTGATGCCGCTGAGGAATAACAGGGGGACGGAGAAGAAGACCATGAGGAGCATGATGTTCTCACGATAGCGTACAACACAGGAGACAATCATGCCAAAGAAAATGCAGGCCAGCACATAAGGCAGCATGAGGGGCAGCAGGTCTTGCCAGCGGGCTAAGTGCGGGAAAGAGAAGAAGCTCGGCACTGCCAGTGTGAGATAGGCTCCCATGACAGCAAAGATCATGAAATAGCATAGGAACTTACCGCCAATGATGCGGAAGATGCCCTGATAGTGGCTATCGATGGGAATCAGCTCGTGGTAGCGGTTGTTCTCGCGGGCAGTACCTGCGGAAAGTCCGATGCCGAGCAACAGCGTCTGCTGGAGAATTAGCATGAGCACAGCCAGGAGCACCGAGGAACCATAGCCTCCGGCGGGATTGAAAAGAGGTACCTCGCTGACGGTCAGCGGCTGTACGCTGATTTCTGATTCGCGCTTGGTGACGGGTCGTGTACGGCTTACCTGAATACCTGCCCCCATGGTCTGAGTGACGCTTACAGCCGTCTGATAGATGGCCTGATAGGTGAGCATGAGGCTCATGTCACAGTAGACGCTGATAGTGGCCTGGCGCATGCCATAGATGTTGCTGTCAAAATCAGAGGGGATATAGTAGATGCCCTTGGCCAGCTGACGACTCACCAATGACTTCGCCTCGTCAATATCGGCGGCATGGCACAACACCTTGACGTCGGCAGAGGCATCGGCCATGCGGGTGAACTGTCGTGAGAGTGAGGAGTTGTTGTCGTCGACCACCACTACGGGGACGTTGCGGACCACCTCATTATTATATATCCATGAATAGAGCAACGGATAGATCAGCGGCACAATGACAAAGAAGATGAGCACACCCTCGTCACGCAGGACTTGGCGCATCTCCTGTCGCCAGATGAAGGCGGCATCGCTGATGGCATCGGCTATGTTATGGAATATAGACATAATTGAGCATTGCGTTTTTTATCTTACCGACGACGAGCCAGGGCAGCAGCATGAAGGCTGCAAGGGCGGCAAAATGGAACCACGACTCGAGTAGGGGGAAGCCGTTGAACACCGTAATCTGATAAACCATGAAGTAGTGGCGCAGGGGGAAGAGCCACGACAGCGATTGCAGCGGGCCGTCCATTGCCATGACAGGGAAAGCAGAACCAGCCATCGACAGCGAGAGCACAGCCCAGAGTGAACAAACACTCATCGACATGCGTAGCGAGGGTAACAGTCCGAAGGCAAAGATGCCAAAGCCCATTGACGAGAAAACACTCATAAGGCCTAATAGGATAATGGCCCACGCTCCTCCCTCATGTGGTAAATGACATACGCCGTAGATGTAGTATTCATAGCCTAAGAATAGGGCCAGCCAGATGATGGCATGTGGCAGGAACTTTCCCAACAATGCCACCAGCATGTTGCCACGAGCTATCGCAATCCACTCCTTCGAGCGGCCGAACTTCAGCTCCGTACCAATGCTATAGGCTGTTATAAGGGAGATGAAGAGCATGATAATGCCTGGCACAAAAACCGTAGAGAGGAAGACATTGTAGTTTGACCAGGGGTTGGCTATCATGTGCAGGTCAACGACAATGGGCTGTAGCATGGCCTGTATCTGGGCATCGGTAGCACCACGGGCCCGCAAGGTAGCCTGACCAACGGCAGCAGAGCCAAGGGTCGAGATGACCTTCAGGTCTTTCATTGTTAGCGAGCCGGACAACTTTGACGACAGGCTGTAGAAATACGAGATCTTGGGCTGGCGTGAGGACAGCAGTTCTTCGGTGGTGCCTTTGGGGAAATAGAGGAATCCGTATATCTTGCCCTGCTGAATGGCGTGACGTGCCTCACTCACCGTGGCATAGCGTTCCACCACTTGGGTACTTTGGAATGCGTCAAGACGATGGGAAAGGGCGCGTGTGGTCGATGTGTTGTCGGCATCGACAATACCGATGGGCAGTTGTTCAGGCATGCCCTGACTCAACATCGTAGTGAAAAACAATATCACTACGATGGGGAATAGTACCATGCAGAACCCGTAGATGGGATTCTTCCAGAGAATCCTCAGTTCACGGATCAGGATGAGCCAGAGGTGACGTAACTGTTCCAATCTATCGCCGAATTATTTCACAATCAGTGACATGCCAGGACGCAGTCCCTCAATCTTCTCAATGGGGCGGGCTTTCACCTCGAAGGTCTTCAGGTCGTACTGACCGTTGGCCTTAGTAGCCTTCCAGACAGCGTAGGAACCCTGGTCCTTCATGTAGTAGACCTTCATCTTGACATCCTTGTTGAAGGCAGGAATAAAGGCTGTGAACTCTGTTCCGACATTCATGCCGTTGAGCTGGTCTTCGCGCACATTGAATGTACCCCACATGTCGTTCATCATTGAGATGGTCATGATGGGAGAGCCTGTGCCAACGAGTTCGCCAACCTTGGGATAGATAGAGCTGACCTCGCCTTCCATCTGGGCGGTCTGCACCGTCTCGCCTAAGTAGGAGTTAACCTCGTTCACGGCACCACGGGCACGACCTACCTGAGCCTGGGCTGCCAGCTTGTCCTCCATGCGGGCACCGGCCACAGCCATGTCATACTGGCTCTGGGCAGCCTTGCACTGGGCCTCCATCGCCTTATACTGGGCGTATACTTCGTCACGCTTCTGGGCCGACATAACGCCCTCGTCGAACAGACGCTGAATGCGGTTGTAAGACTTCTCGGCAATCTCGAGTCCGGCCTTGGCCTGCTGCAGCACCTGATAGGCACCCTGAATCTGCTCTTTGCGGGCACCGTTCTGAGCCTTCAGTTCGAGGGCAGCAGCGGCATTCTCCGCACTACGGGCCTGTTCCATCTTGGCACGCACATCAGGGGCATCGAGGATGGCAAGGGTA
>Ga0265301_10003872_pt1 | contig 15460 bp, 25 predicted proteins | sample AusTroGonzalo_MG_2_FD_193488 | JGI IMG/M metagenome (GOLD analysis project Ga0265301, IMG submission 193488) | Bovine rumen microbial communities from tropical cattle in Woodstock, Queensland, Australia - Gonzalo_04 | ecosystem: Host-associated > Mammals > Digestive system > Stomach > Rumen ...
AAAATTAAATTATTGGAATATTAAAGAAGAATTTATTTTAGATGCAGTAAAACATTTTTTTAATTTATATAAACAATGTCAAAGTAAATATTTATTTGAAGATTTTAATATTGCAAATATTGTTTATTCAGCACTTTTTAATAAATTTGGTTATGAAAAAACTTGTGAATTAATGACAAACTTTTTAGGTATTGAAAATAATGTACTTATTAATTCTTTTGATAATGTTTATATACAAGCAATTACAAAAAATAAAAATGTTATTGAAGATGAAGGAGATATTGTAAATTATAAAAATGCAGATGATCCTATAAAAAATATTATATATGTAGGATATTATAAAAGAAGTTTTAATAATAATGCAGTTAATAGAATTTTGGATTCAGATTTAATTATTATTTCTTCAGGTACATTCTGGAGTTCAATTTATCCTACATTAGATTATGCAAATTTTTATCTATTTATTAATGAATCAAAAGCTAAAAAGATTTGGATAATGAATAATGAACAAGATAAAGATGCTTATGGAGTATCTAGTAATGATTTTATAAATATAGTTGAAGAAAGAGGATTAAATTTAGATGATTTTATTATAATTGAAAATTCTTCTGCTGATCCTATTTTACAATTGTCTAATGAAGATTATAACATTGTAAAAGAAGATTTAAAAAATATTAAAGGTAAACATGATGGTGAATTATTAAGCAAATGTATTTTAAAGCAATATTATAATATTAATAAAAATCTTATTTTTGATTTTGATGATACAATATGGTCTAGAAAATGGAAAGAAGATGCAAAATTACATAAAATTTCAAGAGAAAATGTATTATTATTAAATGACTTAGCAACAAATTATGATATTACAATTGTATCTGGTAATTCTTATAAGTCCATTGAAGAAAAATTAAAAACAGTATTAAATATAAAAGATTTTGAACCTGATATTATTGCTGATGCTAATTCTGTATTATTTCAATATGGAGAAGTAGAATGCATATATAAAAATTTTGTTATTAATGATAAAGATGTTAAATTTGTTAAAGGAATAATAAGAACTTATAATTTTGATTTAGAAATTAATAAATTTAATACTTATATTAAAATTAAACCAATAGATAATAAATATAGAACTTTATTTAGTGATTTTTTAAATTTATTATTTAAAAATAATAAAATAAAATTAAAAGCTCATGAAACAGGAAAAACAACTATTGATATTGTAACAGAAGATAATGATAAAGCTTCATTATTTAAAACAAATTGGATTTCAAAAATTTCTACTTACATTGGAGATGAAATAGATAATGGTAATGATAAAACTATTTCAGAAGAATGTGATAATTTTATTAAAGTAAAAGATGTATTTGAGACAAATACATTATTAAGGTTATTAAAATGATTTATAGTTTTATAATGTGTGCCGGAAAACAAAGTAGATTTAAAAGTGAATTGCCTAAAGCATTAATGCCATTTAAAAATTATAGTACAATATTAGAAGCAAATATTAAAATTTCCTTACAATTTTGTGATAAAGTTATAATAGTATCTTCATTAGATAATTATAAATATTTTGAGAAATATAAAAATGATAATGTAGATGTTATTAAAATAGAATCAGGATTTGGTTGTGGAGATGCAGTATATAAAGCTTTATATAATACTTATTGTATTTCTAAAGAAGATACTTGTTTTATTATGTGGGGAGATTCTATTCAAATAGATAAACAAGTATTTTTAAAATGTTTATTAGAGTATCATAATGATATAATTATACCTGTTAAATGGGAAAAAAATCCTTATGTACAAATTAAACATTTTAAGAAAAAAGCAATCGGAGTCTTATTTTCAAAGTATAAAGAAAAGATAAATAGTGGAATGCATGATTTATCTATATTTTTTGGTAATTATAAAAAAATAAGATCATATCTTACTAAGTTTAGAAAAAAAATTTTAATAAATGGGAAGTATGTTCATAAACATAATAATGAAATGTTATTTTTAGATATTATTAATGAGGTAAAGGGTACTTATAAAATAGTTGAAATTAATAATCATAAAGATCTTTCATTTAATACATTAGAACAATATAATGATTTAATAAATAAGTATGACAAATAACAATATTCAAATCTTATCTGATAGAGATCATATTTTACATAGACCTGCAACATATATTGGATCTATGTCTTATGAAAATTTTGAAGGTTTTATATTTAATAACGAAACACAAAAATTTGAATATAAACAATATCAAAAAATACAAGCTTTTGAAAAAATAATTAGTGAAATATTAGATAATTGTGTTGATGAAGCATTAAGAACAAATTTTGAATATGCAAATTTAATAGAAATAAATATTGAAAATAATAATAAAATAATTATAAAAGATAATGGACGTGGTGTACCTATTACAAATATAATTGATGATAAAGGAAAGAAAATATCTCAATTACAAGCAGCTTTTACAAAAGCAAGAGCAGGAAGCAATTTTTCAAATGATAATAGACAAACTATAGGTACTAATGGAGTGGGATCATTTTGTTGCGCAGTATTTTCTAAATATTTTGAAGTTAAAGTTAAATCAAGAGATGGTGTTGGTAATTTAATTTGCAAAGATAATTTATCTTCTCATAAATGTAAAATAAATCTACATAAAACAAAAGGAAAAACTTTTACAGAAGTAATTTTTATACCAGATTATGAGAGATTTGGAATAAAAGAATTTGATAAGAATCATCAAGATTTATTATATACTCGTTTAATAAATTTATCAATGTCATTTCCTAAAATAAAGTTTAAATTTAATAATGTATTATTACCTAAATTAAAATCTGAATTATATTTAACATATTTTGGTGAATATTTTGAGCAAATAAAAAGCAATAAATATATTATTGGTATATTACCTAATAATATTGATAATTTTATTCAATCTTCTTATATTAATGGTTTAAATATTAAAGAAGGTGGTAATCATATTGATTTTATATTAAATGAAATAATTAATAGATTACGTGAACATAAAATATTTAAAAAATATAATGTTACACCTGGAGATATTAAAAATAAAATTAAATTAATTTGCATATTACGTAATTTTCCTAATATGCAATTTAATTCTCAAACTAAAGAAAAATTAACTAATCCAATGTCTGAAATAAGAGAATATTTCAGTGAAATAGATTTTGATAAATTTGTAAATATTTTAGCAAAAAATCAAAATATTATTGATCCTATTATTATTAATTATAAAATTAAAGAGCAAGTAAAAGAACAATTAGCATTAAAAAATTCTACTAAAAAAGAAAAGAATTTTAAATGTGATAAATATTTACCTGCTATTAAAGAGAAAAAATATTTTATGATTACTGAAGGAGATTCAGCTTCTGGAGGTTTAACTCCAGCATTAGGCAGAGAATTTATATCTTTTTTTAGTACTCGTGGTATTCCTTTAAATGCTTATATAGCAAAACCAAAAGATTTAGCGAATAATGAAGAATTAACAAATATTATAAAAGCATTAAATTTAGATATTTCCAATTCTAATATACAATTATTAAGTCATCAATATATAATTTTAGCTTCTGATGCTGATTCTGATGGTAATCATATTAGAGGTCTTTATATTAGTTTTTTTTATAAATATGCTAAGTGGTTATTAGATAATAAAATTGTAAAATATCTCAAAACACCTATAGCAGCTATTATTGAAAATAAAAAGATAAAGAAATATTGGTTTACATTAAAAGAAATGAATGATTATTTATCTAAAAATAAAATAAAATCTAATCAAATGTTAAAATATTATAAAGGATTAGGAAGTTTTAGAGCAGAAACATTAAAAGAATTAATTATTTCTGGTGGTGGATTAGAAAAATTTTTAGAAGATTTAATTTTAGATGATGATTCAAATAGTATATTAGATAATTGGGTAGGAGAAAAATTAGAAAATGTACAATCTAGAAAGGAATATTTGAAAAATTATCAATTAGATATAAATAAGATTTAATTATGACTACATTAACGAATTTTTTTAATAATGATTATATAACATTTGCAAGTTATGATAATATGAGAAAGATACCTAATATTTGTGATGGTTTAAAAATATCACAAAGAAAAGTATTATATACAATTTTAAAAAATAATATTGATACTGAAAGTAAAGAAATAAAAGTTGAACAATTATCAGCAAAAACGTCTGAGCAAACAAGTTATTTACATGGTTCTAATAGTTTAAATGGTGTTGCAGTAGGATTGGCAGCAAATTATGTTGGTAGCAATAATATAAATATTTTAGAACCAGATGGTAATTTTGGAACACGTTTTATTAAAGAATCTTCAGCTCCTCGTTATATTTATACATATTTATCTAACCTTTCAAAATATATTTTTCGTGAAGAAGATAATTCAATATTAGAAATACAAAAATTCGAAGGACAAAATATAGAACCAAAAGTATATTATCCAATTGTTCCTATTGTATTAATTAATGGAACAGATGGATTGTCAGTTGGTTTTTCAAGTAATATAGCACCTCGTGATCCTAAACAAATAATTGAATGGTTAGAACATAGATTAAAAAATAAAGCTTATAAAAAAGAATTATTACCATATTATAAAAATTACAATGGTATTGTATGTAAAGAAGAAAATAAATATATTTTAAAAGGTAAATTTGTAAAACAATCAGCTGGTAAATTAATTATAACTGAAATACCAATTAAATATAATTTAAAACAATACATAAATATTTTAGATTCTCTTTGTGATAAAGATATTATAAAATCATATAAAGATTATTCTAATAATGATAAATTTAATTTTGAAGTAAAAGTAAGATTAGATTTTTTTGATAATAAAACAGAAGATGATATATTAAAAACTTTAAAATTAACTCAAACAATAACAGATAATTTTGTTTTATTAGATAAAAATAGTAAAATTAAAGAATATATTAATATTGAAGAAATTTTAGAAGAATATTTTAAAATAAGATATGATATTTATATAAAAAGAAAAGAATATCAATTAAAAGAAATACGTAAACAAATTGTTTTTAATAATAATAAAAAAATGTTTATTATGTATATTCTTAATAAAAAAATTAATATTTCAGATTCAATTAAAAATATAGAAAAAAGAATTGAAGAGTTAGGTATTGAAAAAATTAATGATTCTTGTGATTATTTATTAGATTTAAAAATTAATACTTTAACTAAAGACAAATTAGATGCTTTAATTTCCAAAATAGAAATTATGAAAAATGTTGAAAAAACATTAAAAGAAACATCTATAGAAGATATGTGGTTAACAGAACTTAAGGAATTAAAAAAGAAAATAGTATAATATATTATATGACAAGAATAAATGTTGTTAATCCTAAAGAGCTTTCTGATATTTGGTTAATAGCCGAATATAGAGAATTACCACGTGTTTTAAAAAATAATTATAATTTAAAGGATGTTTCTAAAAATTATTTATTAGGTAAAGGACATGTAAAATGGGCTAAATATCATTCTTTATTTTTATTTAATAGATATAATGATATTATTAAAGAAATGAAATTTAGAGGTATTTCTGTTAATTTTAATAATGATTTAAGTATATATTTAAATAATTATAATAATGATTATATTATAAAAAATAAAGATATAATACTTAATATTAATAGATTAAGAGAAAGATATAGTAAAAATCCAAATATTCATCATTGGACTAAGCGTATAAAACCAGATTATTTAGTATAATATATATTATAAGGAGATTATTATGGAAGAAAATAAACAATTAATTACACAAGAAGATATTAATGAAGTAAAAGATAAAATTAATGAAGCATTACCAATCAAATCTTTTATTGAGGGTACATTAAAAGCAAAATTAAAAGGAAATAAAAAAGAATTTACAGATTTTATATTTAAAGGATTTCCAGAATTTAATACAAAGGATTGTCCAGAATATAAAGAAATTAAGGCAATAAATAATAATCTTATTGATGCTGTAGTTGAAAATGAAAAAATGAAAGATTTACCAGAAATAAGAACAAAATTAGAATATTTAATTATAAAATTAAAATGGTTATTGGTTGTTAGTAAATATTTAGATATGAATTTTATAGAAGAATTATTAATGAAACATGGTTTATTTGTAAAATTTGTTTCATTATCAGAAAATACTAATTTTAATGATAATATAAAAGAAGCATTAAAAGAAAATATAAAAGAAAGTATAGAAACAACAATTGAAATAGAAAATAAACAAATTAATGAAGTAAACCAACTTTTTGAATCTCTTTCTACTAGTGTTAAATTTGATAAACAAAATAATCCTAAAGGTTTAAAAGTTAATACTTTTAATGATTTAACAAAATTAGAAATTCTTAAAAGAACTAATAATAATAAAGCAAAAGAAAAATTTGAAAGTTTACAAAAAAATATTGATGATAAAGCTTTATCGGATTTATTAACTAAAACAATTGCTTTATCTATTGTGGAATAATATGACTTTTTTAATTGTATATAAACATAATGTAGGTAATAATTTTTTTAATATTGTATATTTTTGTGATGGAGCTCCTGTATTATCGGAAATACAATTAAAAATAATTGATAAACATAAATGGAACATTAGTGAATTTGCTATTATAAATATTATTCCAATAAAAACTGAATTAATAAAATAATTATTTACTTTTTGTTAAAAATTTATTATAATATATTTATAAGGAATATTCCTTATAATATAAATAAAGGAGAAGTGTATGAAAAAATGTAGTAATTGCGGTAGAATATTAGATGAAAATATGTTTAATAAATGTTCATCTACAAAAGATGGTTTACAAAGTTGGTGTAAAGAATGTAAATCAAAATACGCAAAAGAAAGAAATTCTTTTGTTAAAGAATCAAAAAAAGAAAAACCAGAGGAAGAGAGAATTATATTTATGAATTATACGCCCACCTTATTTAATTCTCAATTTCATAAATTATTTAGAAAATTTATTAATTCCGAAAAAGAATTAGTAATTCCTCTAAATAAGGTAATTACATTTAATATGCAGAATAATAAATTATATATTAAATACAAAAAATAATTTAGAGTGTTTCCTCCTTTTATGTGCTCTATAAAGAGATAAGTACTTAGGTTTACTGGCTGTCCTTTAACAACCAGTAATTTTAGGAGTAGTATGAATAAACCAAAGTATTATAAAAATCAACTTACACTTGCAGATTTAGGTGTTAAAGATGGGAGAAAAAAAATAACACCTGAATTATTGGTAGAAATGAAAAATTTAAGAGCAAAGAAAATGTCTTATCAAAAAATTGCTAATAAGTTTAATCTTTCATATAATTGTGTATTTTTAAATTTAAACCCACAATATTATAAAGAAAAATTTAAAAAAATACAAAATAAATATATTGAAAAAAATAGACAAAAAATAAGAGAAAAGGCTAGAGAAAAATCTAAAATATATAAAGAAAAGAGAAAACAATTATTTGATAGTATTGATTATAAAAAATATTTAACACCATTACCTAGAAAAAATACTGTTAAAAATAGAATATTAGATTTTTTAATTGAAGATAGACCTTATAAATTTTCAGAGATAAAAGCATATTTAAATAAAGATTTTCCCTTATTTTCAAGAGCATTAAAAGAATTGCAAAATGAAGGTAAGGTTATATTAAGTGGTAAAATTTATCATAGAATAGTACAAAAGGTGAAATAATATGTTTATAAATTATAAATTAACTTTAACAGATATTATATTTTGTTTTATTATTTTATGCTTTATTATTTTTGTTTCAACATTAAAATTTACATCAAAAGAACTTACAGTACAAAATAAATTACCTTTAGTTAATATAATTACTCAAGGTACTACCATTAATGTTGTTTATAATTTACATAACGTGAATTATGAAGAAATAAACCTTGACAAAATAATAATTACAAGTTATAATAATGAATCTAAACAAACAGATAATAGTCCAAATATAATGGCTAGTAATCGCTTAGTATATGAAGGTGCAGTTGCTATTAGTAGAGACTTGAAAACAAAATATAACTTAAAATGGGGAGATTTAATATACATTGATACCTTGCAGAGATATTTTGTTATTGAAGATTTGATGAATGAAAGATTCAAAAATAGGATTGATATATTTAGTTTTAACAAGGATTGGAGTTTGAGGTTACACTTAAAGAGTCAAAGAATTACTATATATAAAATTAAAAGATAATATAAGGAGAAAAAAATGATTACTAAATGTGAAAATTGTAAAAAGAAATTAAAAAAGAATGAAGCAAAATTATATACAGATAAAAATCATAAAACAATAATTTTATGTTTAGAGTGTTTAGAAAAATTTAAACAAAGTAAATAGTTTACTTTTTGTTAAAAATTTATTATAATATATTTATAACCAATAGGAGGGTTAGATATGAAATTTCGTGAATATCAAAATTTAAAATCTAAAATTATGTGGGCTATTACACCTACTAATTTAACTGATAGAGTTAATGAGTTTGGTGAGCAATATGATATAATTGATATACAATATTCTTCACATCAAGCGAGAGATGGGAATAATATTTATAGTGTTTTTATGCTTTATAAGGAAAAATAGTATTTAAATTGAAGGAAATGATATGATTATATATTATTATAAGTTTCAAAAAATTACAGAAGATAATTTAATAAAAGAAGTAGAAAGTATTGCAGATAATATGCCATTAATGCGTTTGAAATTTTATAACACTATACTAGAGAATCATAAAAAATAAAAATAGGAGATAAAATATGCCAACAGAAGATCGTAAATATACGGAATATGGATTAGATAAACTTAATTTTGAAGTATTGAAAATGGAAATTAGAGAAAGATGGGAAAAAGATGGTCTTTTAGATAAAAAGGATTTTAAAAAATTATATAAGTTAGGTATTAAATTAATGACTCATAATTATGATACATACCATACTTATGAATTTTAAATATAATTAAGGAGAAAAATTATGAAAAATAAAAAGGAATATTCTTTAATAGGTGTAGATGGAAATGCTTTTAGTATTATGGGTTATGTAAGGCGAGCAATGAAGGAAACTGGTTTTACAAAAGATGAAATTGAAGCATATACAAAAGATGCTACTTCCGGTGATTATGACCATTTATTAGTTGTATCAATAGATATGATTAATAAATGTAATGAGAGGTAATATATGTATAATGAAATAGATATTATAATTGGTTTTATTAATGAATTAAGAGCAACAAATTCAAGATTAGAAAAAGAGGCAATATTAAACAAATATTGGCAAAGAGATGATTTTAAAGAAATTTTACAAAAATTATTTCATGCAGTTTATGATTATGATAAACAATATTATGTAACTTCTGCTAATATACTTAAAAAAGATTTAACTCAACAAGGTGTATTTTTTGGTAAAAATTATAGTTATGTATGGGATTTATTAGATGATTTATCTAATAGAGTTGTTACAGGACATAATGCTATCATTGCTGTTCAACAATTTTTAAAAAATAAAAAACAAGAAAAAAACAAATTTATTTAGATATTATTGATAAAGATCTTAAATGTGGTTTATCAGAAGTAACTATTAACAAAGTATGTGGAAATATTATTAAAACTTATAATGTAGCATTAGCAGATAAATTTGATTCTAAAAAACATATATTAGATAATAATTGGGTAATAGAAAGAAAACTTGATGGTGTTCGTTGCAATGTAATTAATAAAGATGGAGTTATTAAATGTTATTCTCGTCAAGGAAAAGAAATAACAACACTTGACAATCTAATTAAAGAATTAGAAGGTAGATTACCTAATAATATGGTATTAGATGGTGAAGTTTGTTTAGTTGATGATATAGGTTTAGAGAGTTTTCAAGGTATAATGAAAGAAATTAAGAGAAAGAACCATACTATTGAAAACTCTTTATTACTTGCTTTTGATTATTTAACATTAGAAGCATTTGAAAGTAAGAAAGGAACTCTTAAATATACTGATAGGATGGAAATGTTAAAAGAGTGGTATTCATTAATAGATTGGGGTACTAGAAATAAAGTGGCTAAACATATTTCTATTGTAAATTATGAATATTATACACCAGAAGTATTAAAAGAATGGAATGAAAAAGTTAAAAAATATCATTGGGAAGGTTTAATATTCCGTAAAGATGTTGGTTACGAAGGAAAAAGAAGTCAAAATCTTTTGAAATATAAAATGTTTCAAGATGCTGAATATAAAGTTATAGGTGTAGAAGAAGGTGATGCTCAAGAAGTAATTAACGGTATAGCACATAAAATTAAATGTGTAGGTGCATTAGTTATTGAGCACAAAGGAAATAAAGTTGGTGTAGGTACAGGTTTATCATTAGAACAGAGAAAAAGGTGGTATGAGCATCCTGAAGAAATTATAGGTAAAACTGTAACAATTAAATATTTTGAGGAAACTCAAAATCAAGATGGAAGTTGGTCTTTAAGATTTCCTGTATTAAAAGCAGTATATGAAAATAAGAGGGATTTATAATGCACAAGCAAGTTAAATATAAAGATTTTGAGGTAGATGAGGAAATACTACCAGTTATCAAAAAATTGAACGAAAATGGTATAGAAACTATTTTTTCTTGTTGTGGTTTAGATGATGATGGCGATAAAGATAAGCCTGCTTATAAATTAAATCACAATATGTATATTGTAATTAAAGAGGATATCTTATCTAATAGTTTCATTAAGATTTTGCTTATATTAAGATATAAACTTATGAAACAAGATGGTGATGTCACAAAATTACCTTTAATTGAAGTTAATTATGATTTTTGTAATGATAGTTTTAGATATAGCGTCAATGCTATAAATAGTTGCACTTTTAATGCTTTTAATTCTCTTTTAAATAATGCTATTGATTTATGGAAAGAAACGCAAAGGAGTTAATTATGAAGAAATATGCTTTGGTAGAAGTAACTGATACAAATGAAATACCTTTAAATTCTTATTCTAAAGTTAAGAAATTAGGCGGTAAAAGTATAAAGGAATTAACTGATATATTAGCAAAAGCCCTATATGAAGATTATTGGGATGATCCTAATGATTGGAAATGGGAAACAGAACCCGATGAAAATATTAAAAAAGATTATATTGATAAATCTAAAGTGGTTATAAATGCATTAAAGAAATTGTGGAAAATTTAGTATAATATTATATATGAAGATAAGATACGATTCAAAAGGTAAGAAACTTAAAAAACCTTTAAATTTAACTTTAAAGGAATTGTTAAAGAGAGATGTGGGTATGGTTTTAAATAATATACCTGTAATATCTTATAATGAATTGAAAAGACCATCTTATACAAGATATTTGAAATCTAAATTGAAGATGGGTGATATTAATACTTACCAATTATTACAAGCAAAAAAAATGTTTAATTGGTCTAATGATGAATTTATAGATTTTATGAAATGGGTATATGAAGAATAAAGAAAAGAAATTTTGTTGGGCATATATTTGTGATAATTATAATAAAGATTGTAAAAAATGTAAATTTTATAATGCAATAAAGGAGAAATAGTATGTGTACACATATAATGGAATTAAAAAGACAATATGACGAATTTAAAGATTTAAATAATGAACAGTTATATAAAATTTTGGAACTTATAGAAGAAAATAAACAACAACCAAATGAAGAACAAGAAGAAAGCATTAGTGATTTACAAGAAGAAATAGATGATTTAGAAAGAGAACTTGAAGATTCGGAATATGAATATAAAAAATTAGAAGATGAAAATGAAAAATTAAAACAAGAAATAGAAAAATTAAAAGAAAAAATTGGAGAGTAATTATGAAAATAATGTGGTTAGATACAGAAACTACAGGTTTAAATAGAGAAAAATGTGATATTATACAAATAGCAGGTATTGTAGTTATTGATGGGGAAGAAAAAGAAAGATTTAATTTATGGTGCCAACCTGTTAATTGGGAGAATATTGAACCTACATCTTTTGAAAAAACAGGTATGACTTTAGAAAAACTAAAAGAATTACCTTTACCACAACAAACATATTTAAAGTTTAAAGAAATTTTAGATAAATATATTGATAGATATAATAAAGAAGATAAATTCTTTCTAGCAGGACATAACACACAATTCGATTTAGATTTTTTAAAGTTATTTTTTGAAAAAATGGGTGATAAATATTTTGGTTCTTATTTTTATTATAAAACTATTGATTTAATGGCATTAAGTACAATTTTACATACTGCTAACTTAATTAATTTAAGTTCTTGGAAACTTGAAGATATTGCTAAATATTTATGTATTGAATACGACAATAATTTGCATAATGCAGAAACCGATATTGATTTAACAAGAAAATGCTTCTGTAAATTAGTTAGTCAATATTTAAAATTTTAAAGTCAGGTAGCTTAGTATTGGCTATTTCATAGGTTGCGTACGGCAATTTCTGACGACATCCGTACTTAGGTGTAGAGCCTACCTAACTCCTTGAAAGTGGCTCTTTTTTGTTGTTAAAATCATTTATATTTATATATGATAAAACTTACGCTCTTTGATATACAAGATAGTAATAAAAATGATGATGTTTTTGTAAATATTAATAATATTTCATATTTAACAAGATATGTTCCATATCCTTGGACTATGATTTATTTTGTAGATGGAACGAAAATAGCAGTTAAACAATCTTGTGAACAGATTTTAAAGGCAATAAAAGAATTTAAAATAGAGGTATAAATATGCTTACCGAAGAAACAATGTTAGCAATACTTACTATTTTAATTTTAGTTTTAATTATATTAGCATAATACAACTCATTATAAAGATTTAAATTAAAGATAACGGAGATGAGTTGTAAAATGAAAACAATAAAGAAATTAATTCTATACTTCTTTGACGGAATAATAAAACAAAAAGAACAAGAGTTAAAGATGATGGGATTATTAAAATAAAAACTTCGTAAAAGGTTTAGGTGTGAGGCGTATCCCCTACCTAAACCTAGGAACGAAATATGAAAAAGAGTTTTGAGCAAGAAATAATAGAATTATTAAAAGATATGGCAATAGCATTTTTAACAGCCATAAAAATGACCCTAAAAGATTTTTATAGTTTTCGTAATAGACTTATCGGTTATATTTGTTTAATAGGCATTATTGTTCTTTTAAGTGATAAAGCGCAGGCTGGAGTCCAAGTAGCAATATTTACTATTTTAGGTACTGTTGTAAGTTATTATTTTAAGCAAAGAAATGATAGTCAAAAAATAAAGAAAAAGGGTAAAAAATCAAATGAAAAAGATAATTAATATAATATTTGCTAGAAACTATCCTTTATGGTTTATATTAATATTAGTAGCAATAATAGCATATTTAGCATTTAAACCTTTAACAATTACAACTAAAGCATTGCAAGAAAAACAAATTGTTGTTATAAATGGTAAAGCCTTGACTTGTTTACCGTTTGATATAAAACCTATAATAAAAGAAAAAACAAATGAATAAATATATAATTATTATTTTGTTGGCTTTAATAGCATTCCTATCTTTAAGGGTTGTTTATTTAGATAAACAAAATACAACTCTTAGAGGTAAGACTGCTGAATTATCTGAACAATTAAAATCACAAACAATTATTACTAAAGAAAAAATAGTTTATAAATATAGAGATACAGAAGGCAAACCCAAGCAGCAAGAATTTTATGTGCCGAGCGAAGGTTCTATTGAAATAATTACACCTAAAGAAAATGAAAATATAAAACCAGGTAAGATAGAAGGTTTATTTAATAATATAATAGAACAAACCGACGGTAGTTTAATTAAGATACAAAATAAAGGTTTTTGCTTTGCACCTATGGGTTCTATCTTTTATAGCAAAGAGATAGAATATGCTTTTCAAGCTAGATTGATGTATTGGAATAGATATAGTACAGGTTTAGGTTTTAGTGATAAAAATACTTTTTTTATTTTTATTGATAGACATATTAGTGATGTTTTAAGTTTTACAAAAAATACTTCTTTTCAATTAATATATGGTAGAAATTTAAAAGTCAATGAAAATAGATTAGGAATAGGTATAAATGTTAGATTATGAACTATTTAAAAATTTATAATCAAATCATTGAAAAAAGAAAAAATAATGTGCCTGTTGGGTATTCTGAAAAACATCACATAATACCGCGTTGTCTAGGTGGTAGTAACAATAAATATAACCTTATATATTTAACAGCAAGGGAACATTTTATTTGTCATCATTTATTAACTAAAATTTATCATACAGGAAAAGAATATTCTAAAGTTTGTTTGGCTTTTTATTGGATGCACAATACAAGAAAAGTTAAAATAAATAGTAAATTATATGAAAAATTAAAATTAAATCATAGTTTGAATGCTAAAAATATTGGTTTAAAAAATAAAGGAATTAAAAGAACAGAAGAATTTAGAAAAAGAATTTCTTTTCTTACAAGTGGAATAAATAACCCTATGTATGGTAAAAAACATACTCAAGAAGTTAAAAATAAAATTTCTCTTATAAATAAAGGAAATAAATATTCAAAAGGTATTATTCGTTCAGAAGAAACAAGACATAAATTATCTATCGCACTTAAAGGTAAACCAGCACCTTGGAATAGTTATAAAAGAAGTAAAGAAACTTGTGAATTATTTAGTAAAATAAGAAAAGGAAAACCAAATTATAAAGAAAGAAAAAAGATAAAATGTTTAAATAATGACATAATTTATGATTCTGTTAGAATTGCTTCCAAATCATTAAATTTATCAGAGTCAGCTGTTGCTGCAGTTGCAAGAAAAGAGAGAAATCATCATAAAGGTTTTAAATTTATTTATATAGATTGTTAAATATTAAAGAACAAGACACAAGATTCATAATTGGCTTATCGGTTAGATTATAATTACTTTATATTATAATATCATAATTAAAAATAAACTATTTATTTTTCCTAAAAAATTTATTATAATATTAATATAAGGTAGCAATCCTTATATTTTGGGAGGAAGGATATGAATATAAAAGAATTAATAATTAATAGACTAGATGGTAATTGCCTTGGCGATTACTGGACTAATAATAAGATTAATATGATATTTAAGGACATCGATCTTGAAAATGATAATAGATTAATTGTACAACATATTTTTAATTATATTAAATTTTTAAAAGATAATTCGCATAATGGTTGGTTATATGAAAATATAACTAAAAGTGAATCTTCAAAACTAAATGCTATAATGAAATGTAAAACAAGGGAAACATTAAAAAAGAAACTTCTTCGTTTTTATTATGAAATACAAGAAGATACCTATGATTATTTGTTTAATAAAAGAAAGATAGAAGCTTGGCAAGATCTTTTAATTGATATTCAAGCTAAAGAACATTTATGGAATTCAGGTGAAAAATTAATGGGAGT
>Ga0265301_10003874_pt1 | contig 15455 bp, 10 predicted proteins | sample AusTroGonzalo_MG_2_FD_193488 | JGI IMG/M metagenome (GOLD analysis project Ga0265301, IMG submission 193488) | Bovine rumen microbial communities from tropical cattle in Woodstock, Queensland, Australia - Gonzalo_04 | ecosystem: Host-associated > Mammals > Digestive system > Stomach > Rumen ...
TTTACTGACGGCGGATTTAGCTCAGTTGGTTAGAGCGCTGGTTTGTGGTACCAGATGTCGTGAGTTCGAGTCTCATAATCCGCCCCATATAAAAAAGCTCACTTTTAAGTGGGCTTTTTCATTTGGGCAAATAAAGAAGTGACTCGAACTCACGAGAAGTGAGTTTGACTACAAGGCAAAGGCGAGCGGAAGCGCGCCGGTCGCTTTTAAGCGATTGCCGCAGTGAACGAGCGAAAGCGACGTATGGCTCATAATCCGCCCCATATAAAAAAGCTCACTTTTAAGTGGGCTTTTTCATTTGGACAAATAAAGAAGTGACTCGAACTCACTGAGCCTGTTTTATTCAAAACTTTCTTTTTGCACACGGATAAAATTAAGCAATACCGCCATAACAAGCAAAGCAATCCATTCAAAAAGATATTCCGCGAAAATATTATAAAGCCAAAGAGGCTCAAAAACATGAATTCTTAAATTGTTGTTGACAACCAAAAACACAAACAGACTAAAAGCCAAAACAACAATAAACGAAAAGAAAATTTTTGAAAGCTTTCCTCTTGTTTTTTCATAAATTTCCTTAAAATTCCGATAAGGTTTATCTTCAATATATTCTGCCAAATTCGTATAAAACCGAATGCAAATAAACGGCACTAAAAACCCGATTGAGACAATCGTAAAATATATCATTTCCACTTGCCATACGGGATTGGGAACGCGAACAAACAATAAATAAAGGGACAGCGCCGGCAATAAATTTAGAAGGATAAACCCGATAAAAACGCCGAAAAATCTCAAAAATCTTTTTGGATTTTCTTTAAAATATTGTCTGCTAAAGTTTTTTTGTAAATAAACAACGTCATACCAAATCCGCAAAAAAACCGCCACAACAAAAAGCTTACAAAAAACATAAATCACATAAAGCAAAATATTATTCGAACAATAAACTCTCTCTTTTAATGAAAGCAACATACAAACAAAAGATTGTCCGAACAAAAAAGAAACAAGCGTCAGCAACAAAGCAAAAACGGAACTTATTTTCAAAAAAGTTCCAAAATGATCCATTAAATCCGAAAAGGGTTTGCTAAAACCCTTAAAAACAGAATATTTTTGCTCGTTTTCCATTTTTAAATCTCCTTTATCTGCGTCACACCGGGAACGGCTCGTAATTTTGAAAGAATCGTCGTGTCATAAAAGGCATATCCGCCCTCAAGCTCCATTTTAATATCCCATCCGTTCACTTCTGGAACGAGATAAACCTTATTAGCACCCTTTTTATCGGCAGCCAATATTTTTTGAACTTCATGCGATGCCGAAACGGTATTTAAATATATAATCACGCCTTTGGCCTGCTCGGCAATGGCCTGATCTAAAGTTTTAACTTCATTGATCATCACACGCGGTGCCTTTTGCTCATCAAGCTTATCAATTGAGAGCTTCACAAAAACCGGTTCACCTGATTCCAAAACATGCTCATATTTTGCCAAACCGTCGGCAAATATCATCGCTTCTACAGTTCCTGATGAATCGGATAACCCGACAAATGCATATTTATTGCCTGATGTTTTTGCAATTCTTTTTTGCACTTCTTCAACACAAGCCCCTACATTCGCTTTAATGCTGTCACCCAATTCAACACCCTGCATCACTTCAGCGCAGCTTTTTAAGCCTAATTTTTCAATGCTTTCCTTATAAGCGTCCAGCGGGTGCGCCGAAAGATAAAAATCAATTGCCTCGCACTCCATGCGCAATCTTTCCAAATGCGGCCAATCGGGATATTCCTGAAGCTTAATTTCAGAGCTTAACTCCTCAGCGCCGAAAAGCGAAGTTTGCGCGCTTGTCTTAGTTTCGGTTGAGGCGGAAATGTGTTTTAAGATGTTTTCAATGTTTTCAAAAAGCTTCTTGCGGTTGGGCTCCAACTCGTCAAAAGCACCCGCTTTAATGAGTTGTTCAAGTTGTTTTCGGTTAATAAATTTAATATCAATTCGGTGGCAAAAATCGGAAATATTTTTGAACGCACCGTTTTTCTCGCGTTCCGAAACAATGCTCTGCATGGACGCGGCACTCACACCCTTCACCGCCCCCAAAGCGTAGCGAATATTGCCGTTTTCAACGGTAAATTCAGCGCCCGATTTATTAATGCTCGGCGGCAAAACCTCAAAACCCATGCTCTTACAATCTGCCGCAAACATCATCAGTTTATCGGTGTTTGTCATATCCAAATCCATCACGGCACACATAAACTCAACAGGATAATGACATTTGAGGTAAGCTGTCTGATACGAAATTAAAGAATAAGCAGCTGCGTGCGATTTGTTAAAGCCGTATGAGGCAAATTTTTCCATCTGGTCAAAAATAGCGCTCGCCACATCTTCTTTAATACCGTTTTTAAGCGCTCCTTTCATAAACTTTTCACGTTGCTTTGGAATTTCCTGAATCTGCTTTTTACCCATCACCTTACGGAGCTTATCGGCTTCGCCCATGGTGTAGCCTGCAAGCGAACGCGCAATCTGCATCACTTGTTCCTGATAAACCATAATGCCGTACGTCTCGTCCAAAATCGGAGCAAGTGCCGGATGCAGATATGTAATTTCTTCCTCGCCGTGCTTGCGTTTGATGTAAGTCGGAATGTTGTCCATCGGCCCCGGTCGATATAAAGACACAATAGCAATCAAGTCTTCAAATCGGTCCGGTTTAATTTGTTTGTGCACGTTCTGCATACCTGTTGATTCAAACTGAAACACTGCACACGTTTCACCTCGTTGCATCATCTCATAGGTTGCTTTATCATCAAGCGCCAAAGATTCCATATCAAGCTTAATGCCTTTTGTTTTCTCCACCCAGTCAACGGCTTTTTTAATCACCGTTAAGGTTTTTAAGCCCAAAAAGTCAAACTTAATCAGCCCTGTTTCTTCCACAAACTTCATGTCATATTGTGTCACGGGCATTTCGGCTCGGGGGTCTTTATAAAGCGGCACAAGCTCATCAAGAGGCCTGTCACCAATCACAACACCGGCAGCGTGCACGCCCGATTGCCTATATAGTCCTTCAAGCTTCATACATATTTCAAAAAGCTTGTTGATTTGCGGGTCAGAGGTGCGCATTTGCTCTAATTCCGGCACCATTTCAAGTGCTTGTTTTAGTGAAACATTTTTTCCCTGCACCGGCGGCGGCACCATTTTTGAAAGCCTATCTGCCTGCGCATACGGCATTTGCATCACCCGCGCCACGTCGCGGATAACGTTTTTGGCCTGCAACTTGCCATAGGTAATAATTTGCGCCACATGGTCAAAACCGTATTTGTTTTGAACATATTCAATTGTTTTTTCACGGTTTTCTTGGCAAAAATCCACGTCAAAATCGGGCATGTTGACACGATCCGGATTTAAGAATCGCTCAAATAACAGCTCTAATTTAATCGGGTCAAGCTCTGTAATTTTTAAAGACCACGCCACAATTGAGCCCGCGCCCGATCCGCGCCCCGGTCCAACCGGCACGCCATGTGTTTTTGACCACCTGATAAAGTCAGACACAATCAAAAAATATCCAGGAAAGCCCATGCGTTTAATCACGCTCAGCTCATATTCCAAACGCTCAAAATATTTCTTGTCAATTTCAGCCTTTTGCTCATCTGTCATGCCTTCAAAGTAGACTTGTTTTTCCATGCGCTCTTTTAAGCCTTTTTGAGCTTCCTGCGTGATATATTCGTCTTGGCTTAAACCATCAGGGCACTCAAAAATCGGCAACAACGGCTGCACTTTTTCAGACAAATAGTTGCAACGCTTGGCAATATTAACGGTATTTTCCAACGCTTCCGGCAAGTCTTCAAAAAGCTCAAGCATTTCAGCTTCGGTTTTCAGCCTGTTGTTGATGGAATATTTTTTCCTGTTTTCGTTTGAAATCACCTCGCCTGCGGCAATACAAATGAGGGCATCGTGGGCTTCATACATATCGGCATCAACAAAAAAGGCCTCATTTGTTGCCACCAAAGGCACATCTAACTTATAAGCCAAATCAATGAAAGCTTTTTCCGTTTTGGCTTCCCCCTCAAGCCCGATACGCGAAATTTCCATATAAAGTCTGTTGCCGAAAGCTTTTTTCAAACGTTCAAGAAGCGCTTCGGCTTCATCATTTCGGTTTTCTAAAATAAGCCTTCCGATCGGTCCTTCAAAGCCGCCCGTTAAAGCAATCAAGCCTTCACAAAATTCTTCCAAATCCTCATAAGTTAATGCCGGATCGTTCCCTTCTTTCGTACTGTCAAGGTAAAACCTTTTCATCAGCTTCATTATGTTCTGATAGCCTTTTTCATTTTGCACCAGCAAAATAAATTGATCGCGCCCTAAAGTTTTGCCTTTTGATTTTAAAATATCGTCCGAATCCGGATTATGTAAAAAAAACTCGCAACCTAAAATCGGTTTGACACCACCCTCTGCCGCATAGGTTGAAAAAGCCTTGCCGCCAAACATATTTCCCGTATCCGTCATCGCAACGGCCGGCATATTCATTTCCTGCAATTTATGTATTAAATCGCCGATCTTAATCGCCCCTTGCGAAAGCGAATAAGCCGTATGCACGCGAAGATGTATAAATTTCGGATCTGTCATGCGGGCGATTATAGCCCTCAAAAAAAAGTTTCTCAAGGGTAATTTCAAATTGATACAAAAAAAAAGCACCCCTCGCTTACACCGTCCAATCTTAAAAAAGAAGGAACGGTTTATTGCAAGGGGTGCTTTCTAATAGAACGTGGGTGGGAAGAAGAGTTTACGATTTGACAACCGTTATTTCCTTTGAACGGTTCTTTCGAGGAATCAGTGTGGACAGACCTATAATGCCAACCATGATGATGATGCGAAGATCCTCATTGACAGAGGGAATTATCCACTGCAAGCAATCATTATAGAGGTAAATAAGTCCGCCGCCGACGACCATCAGGAAGAAAATCCATAAAAGGTCGAGGACAGATTCCAAGGTTTCGTTGTTGCTCCTGCTGCACTCGCTTCTAAAGCCTTGCCCAATGAGCCTGCCCCATTGGAAGAGGACTAGAAAGACAAGAACGGAGACCAGCACGGGAATTACTCTTCCGTCGGGGTTTTCAAGGTAGACAGGGGTCATGAAGACCGGTAATACCATAGAGAAAACGATGCCCAGCATTTTGACGTACTTTTTCATATTTAAGGTTATATAAGGGTTAAACATTTATCTTAATACTTATTGTGAAAAAGCAGACTTACCAAGCCCACAAATGCTTAATAACAAACATCCATGCATCCACAATAATCATCTATCAGGATTCTAATATATCATAATTTTAATGAGGGTGCAACTTAAATTTTACATTTTGTTTGTTGTCGAAATAATCTAAAAAATCGTTTAATTTCTTTCAAATTTGACTTGAGAAAAGCTTGCGCCGGCGTTATGATGCGCCCATTAAAAGAGAAAAAAATGGCAGATTTATTTGAAACAAATTTAGCGGTTAAAGAGGCTTATAGCGCTCAAGATATTGATGTCTTAGAGGGCTTAGAGCCTGTGCGCTACCGCCCCGGTATGTATATCGGCGGCACGGATGAAACAGCCCTTCATCACCTGGTTGCTGAAATTTTGGACAACTCGATGGACGAGGCCGTTGCCGGCTATGCCAATCATATTGATGTTTTTTTGCATGAAAACAATTCCATCACCATTTCAGATAACGGGCGCGGCATTCCTGTTGACGAGCACCCGAAATACCCCGGAAAATCCGCTTTAGAGGTCATTTTAACAACGCTTCACTCGGGCGGAAAGTTTTCAAATTCGGTTTATAAGGTTTCGGGCGGTCTGCACGGTGTAGGCTTGTCTGTGGTGAATGCCTTGTCATCGTCTCTTATTGTTGAGGTTGCGCGCGATAAAAAACTTTGGCGGCAGGAATATTCAAAAGGAAAACCTGTCACGCCCTTAAAGTTTGTTTCAAACGTTTCAAATCGCCGCGGCACATCCATCACCTTCACACCGGATGTTGAAATTTTCGGCGCTTCATCAAAGTTTGATGCAAGCCGCGTTTACCGCATGGCGCGCTCAAAAGCCTTTTTGTTTAAGGGTGTTAAAATCAACTGGGGTTGTGATGAAGTTTTTGCAAAAGAAAACGAAAATCTGCCGACATCTTCCGAATTGCATTATCCGAACGGCTTAAGAGATTTCTTAAATTTTCAAATCGGCTCACGCACCACCATCAACCGCACCATGTTTGCCGGCGAAACAGATTTTGCAAACAACGAAGGTCGTGTCGAATGGGCAATCACATGGCCGGAAGATGAAAACGGTTTTACTTATTCTTATTGCAACACGGTTATTACCCCTTTTGGCGGTACGCATGAACAAGGCTTTAAGTCTGCTTTGTTAAAAAGCCTTAAAGAATATGCTGACATGGCAAACATCAAAAAAGCCGCAACAGTGACGGCAGAAGACTTTTTATCAGACAGCGCCTTGATGCTTTCCGTTTTCATCACCGATCCGCAGTTTCAAGGCCAAACCAAAGATAAACTCACCTCCACAAAAGCCGTTCGTTTGGTTGAAACAGCCGTTAAGGATGCGTTTGATCACTATTTATCGTCAGATCCTGAAAATGCCTCTGCTCTTTTAGATTACGTCATTGCCAAGGCCGATTTAAGAAAAAAACGCAAAGAAGAAAAGGTTCAACTTCGTAAAACGCCGACCAAAAAATTAAGACTTCCCGGCAAATTGGCCGATTGTTCAAGAGCGGCAGCCGAGGGCACCGAAATCTTTATTGTTGAGGGTGATTCCGCAGGCGGTTCCGCCAAACAAGGGCGTGATCGTGTCACGCAGGCCATTTTGCCCCTTAGAGGTAAAATCTTAAACGTTGCCAGCGCGAGTTTGGAAAAAATCACGCAAAACCAAGAAATTAAAGATATGATTGAGGCTTTGGGTTGCGGCGTTAAAGAAAATTACAAAGAAGAAGACTTGCGTTATGAAAAAATCATCATTATGACAGATGCTGATGTTGATGGCGCACACATCACCTCGCTTTTAATGACGTTCTTTTATCAGCACATGCCAAAGCTCATTGAAAACGGTCATTTATTTATTGCAACCCCGCCTTTATATAAAATTGTGATTGGCGGCAAGAACTACTATGCTTTGGATGATGAAGAAAAAGACAAGCTTTTGAAAAAACTCATCAAAGGCAATTTAAAGCCTGACATCAGTCGCTTTAAGGGTTTGGGCGAAATGAGCGCACAGCAACTCAAAGAAACAACGATGGATCCGAATAATCGTATGCTTTTAAAAGTCACTTTGCCGAACACCAACACCGAAGAAGGCAAAGAAGAAGCGTTTGCAACGCGCCGTCAGGTTGAGCGTTTGATGGGCAAAAATCCGGAACTTCGCTTCCAGTTTATCATCGAACAAGCCAAATTCGCCGAAGATCTGGATATTTAAGCGCAAAATTTTTTATTGCTTTTTCCTTTCTTTTTTGTTATAAACTTAGCAATTTTAGTTATTGTTAAATCATTATTTTTTTGCATATGAAAACAAAATCAACCTTTGCCGATCGCGTTTCGGCTTTCTTCTCTGCTCTCAAAAATAAGTGTAGAGAACTGTTTTCAAAACAAACTTGGAAAGATGTTTTGAAAGACGCTTTTAACAAAAGGTTTTTCAAGGCCTTCCTCGTTGTTCTTTTCATTGCGGTTGCTGTTGTCGGTCTTTGGATTGCTTTTGCCTATAGCTTACGACTCGGCTGGTGGTTACTTTCTTTGACGATTTTCAGCGTCATTGCTTTTGTGTTTTTCAGGTGTGCGGATAGTCGACCCTTGCTACACACGTTCATGGCAGACATCTGTCTTCTTGCCGCATTTTGCATATGCTTTTATGTCGGCAAAGCGATTGCTTATTTCACAAATTATCCGGCGAACCTTCCTGAACACATTGCCTTATTAGGTTTTGCTTCTTTAATTGTCACCGCTCTTGTTTTGATACTATTTTACGGTATCTACTGCTCAACACTTGATCGGTCGTCAAAAAAACCTCATGATGAAAGCTTCTTTGCTTTTCTTGTTTGGCTTGTCAAATGGGTTCTTGTCCTTGGTGCTGTCTTTGCGGCCTGCTACATTGTTTTGCAAAAAGTTTTACCCCTTGTTTAGCAGGAAAAACTTTTATCAGCTCTCTTTTTTAAAGAGAGCTTTTTTTATTTTTCAAGCATAAAAGTCACAGGCCCGTCGTTTAAAAGCTCAACTTTCATATCTGCCCCGAACACACCGTTTTGAACATCAACATCAAGCGCACGCGCTTTATCTGAAAAATACTCATAAAGCTTTTTTGCATCATCAGGCAGTGCCGCGTTTTCAAACCCCGGTCTGTTGCCGCGTGTTGTATCTCCGCAAAGCGTAAATTGCGACACAACAAGCATCTGCCCTTTGATATCTAAAAGAGATTTGTTCATTTTGCCATTTTCATCTTCAAAAATCCGAAGATTGCAAATTTTTTTGCTTAAAAAATCCGCATTTTCTTTTTCATCACCTTTTTGAACGCCTAAAAAAACAAGCAATCCTTTTTTGATTTCTCCGACTGTTTTTTGGGCTACCGTCACCTTTGCATAGGCCACTCTTTGCACAAGCGCTTTCATTTTAACCTCTTAAAAGAACATGTAAGAAAAGACCACCGCTGCAACCAATCCCGCCAAATCCGCAATCAAAGCGCACGGCAGTGCAGCACCTGTTTTTTTAATTTTCACAGCACCGAAATAAACCGCCAAAACATAAAACGTTGTCTCTGTTGAGCCCTGCATCACGGAAGATACAAACCCTTCAAAGCTGTCCGGCCCGTAGTGCGTTAAGGTTTCAATCATCATCGCGCGTGCCCCGCTTCCCGACAGCGGTTTCATAAAGGCAGTCGGTAAAGCCGGCACAAAATCCGTGTTCAAACCGATTGCTTCAAAAAACTTTGTTGTCCAAAAGATCAACAAATCCATCACACCGGAGGCTCTGAAAACAGCAATAGCGCACAACATCGCCACCAAATAAGGAATAATTTTAACGGCAATATCAAATCCGTCTTTCGCCCCGTCTATGAAGGTTTCATAAACGTTCAAGCGCTTGATTAAACCTGCTAAAATAAACAAAACAATAAATAAAAACAGCACAAAGTTTGCAAAAACGGAAGAATATTCCAATCTCAATTCGGCGGGAATCGATATAAAATAGTAAGCCAGCGCGCCGACAATAGCGATAAAAGCTGCCATATAAGAAAGCACAACTTTGTTAAAAATATTGAGTTTTTGCACGAACGCAACGGCCAAAAATCCCACCAATGTCGAAACGGAGGTGGCAAGCAAAATCGGCACAAAAACGGCGGCCGGGCTCATTGATCCGAGCATCTGACGATACATTAAAATATTAATCGGAATAAGGGTCACGGCTGTGGTGTTAATCACCATAAACAAAACCTGAGCATTTGAGGCTTTTTCTTTGTCCTTGTTTAGCTCCTGCAATTCTTGCATAGCCTTTAACCCCATCGGCGTTGCGGCATTATCCAATCCCAAAACATTGGCCGCCATATTCATCACCATCGATCCGATGGCGAGGTGATTTTCCGGCACGTCCGGCATAATTTTTCTAAACAACGGCTTTAAGCCTTTGGCAAGCAAGTTCGTTAAACCCGATTTTTCACCCACTTTTAAAAGTCCGAGCCACAAACAAAGCATTCCCGTTAACCCGATTGAAATTTTAAAACCGTTGTTTGCCGCCTCAAACAGAGCCGTCATTATGTTTTCAAAAATATCCGTTTGTCCTAAAATCAGCGAACAACAAGCCTGAATGAAAGCCACCAAAAAAAACAAACAAAAAATGATATTAAGCATTGCCGTATCTCCTTATGCCTAACAAAATACCTCTCAAATCTTAACTTTTTATTATGACGTTTGCTTTACTTTAAACACATCTTTTACATTTATCGGAGGTTTTTATGAGTATTAATATTTTATATCTTTTAATTGTTGCCGTTGTCCTTTTATATTTGTATACACTTTATGTTGCTTTAATTAAAAAACGCAACAAATTAAGAGAAGCGTCCGCTGACATTGATGTCCAGCTTAAAAAACGCTATGACCTCATTCCGAACATTTTAAACATGGCCTCTAAGTTTATGGCCCATGAAAAAGAACTCTTTGAACAAATCGTTAAATTAAGAAGCGAAGCCTTAAAACAAGATTTCAGGGCTCACCCGAGCGAGCGCATGGAAATTGAAAACGCTTTAAACAGCAAATTAAAAGATTTTTGGGTTAATGTTGAAAATTATCCTGAGCTTAAGTCCAATCAAACAATGGTTCAAGCCATGCAAACGTTTTCTGATGCCGAAGAGCATATTGCCGCAGCGCGCCGTTTTTATAACGCCGCCGTTAATGATCTTAAAAATGCGGTTGAAATTTTTCCTTCATCATTGGTTGCAAAGCTTGTTAACGTTAAAGCTGATATGCCTTTCTTTGCGGCAGAAGAAGCGGCTAAAGAGCGCATTGACTCTAAGGAATTCTTTAAATAATGTCCTTAAAAGCTGATGATCAATATGCTGATTTAAGAAACGGTTTTGAAAAGTATTGGCTTTCAACCTTAAGGCCGTTTTTGCAAAAAAAAGAAGATTTACGCAAAAAATTTGTGGCACGTTTTTTTATGCTGACGTTTATTTCTGTGTTTCTTCTGCCTTTTGCTTTCAAGGGTCTGCAGCTTCTTCTTGAACAGACCTCAAGTCCAAACGTTCAAGGGTTTGTTTCAAGCGGCTTTTACATACTTATCGCCATCCTTGTTTTTGTGGTTCAAACCCCTTACCAAGCTTATAAAAAAACCGTCAAAAATGATGCCATGAATTGTTTTATTTCCTATTTTGATGATTTTAAATATGAGCAGGAAATCGGCCTTAACATTCATGAAATGGAAGAAAGTCACATTTTTCCGAGCGCAGACAGATACCTTGCAGACGATTGCTTTAAGGGCTCTTATCAAGGTGTCGGCCTTCGTATTACCGAACAAATTTTAAAAAGAATTCGTAAAACCGGAAAAGGATATCACGAATACACCATTTTTCAAGGGATTGCCATTCAGCTTGATATGAATAAAGATTTTATCGGTCAAACAATTGTTTTAAAAGATGCGGGTTTCTTAAATCGCTTTAAAGGATTTAAGGGGTTTCAACGTATTTCTTTGGAAGACCCTCATTTTGAAAAACTTTTTGAAGTCTATGGCACAAATCAAACGGAAGCCCGTTTTCTTCTTACCCCTGTTTTTATGGAGCGAATCGTCAAATTAAAAGATCTTTATAAAGGAAAATCAATTCAGCTTTCTTTTTTTGATAACAAGCTTATGCTTGCCATCAACACCAAGAAGAATATGTTTGAGCCCTGCGCTTTTTTTAGAACAAACATCAATAAGGCCAGAATAGACACCGTCTTTGAACAGTTTTTAACCATCTTTTCAATTGTTGATATTTTAAAACTCTCTCAAAAATAAAACTTAATTTTTTCCGGTTTGATATAAAACCTTGAGCTCATAAATTTTATCTAAAGCTTCGCGCGGCGTTAAGTTGTCTGGGTTTAATTTTTCCAAAGCCTCAATGAGCGGTGATTTTTCTTCTTTACCGCTTTCTTTTAACACTTCAAACAAGGGTAAATCATTTTCCATTGATGTTATTTTTGATTTGTTTTGGTTTTTCTCCAAAGCTTTCAAAACCTGCTCTGCTCTTTTGATGGCCATTTTCGGCAAACCGGCAATTTGCGCCACATGAATGCCGTAAGAACGATCAGCGGTGCCGTCAATTACTTCATGCATAAACACAACATTTGAGTTATATTCTTTTGTTTTCATGGCGTGTAAAGAAAGGGCTTGAAGCTTATCTTTTAAAACCGTTAATTCATGATAGTGTGTTGCAAAAAGCGCGCGACATTTGTTTACTTCATGCAAATATTCCACCACCGACCAAGCAATTGACAACCCGTCGTAGGTTGCCGTTCCTCTGCCGATTTCATCTAAAATCACGAAAGATCTTGAAGTTGAGCCGTTTAAAATGGCGGCTGTTTCCACCATTTCAACCATAAAAGTCGACCTGCCTTGAGATAAATCATCAGAAGCCCCAACGCGTGAAAACACCTTATCAATCACACCGATATGCGCATAAGTTGCCGGCACATAAACACCTGTTTGCGCCAAAATCGCAATGATGGCATTTTGCCTTAAAAAGGTCGATTTACCGGCCATATTCGGTCCCGTTAAAAGCCAAATACGATTGTTTATTGCATTTAACTCGCAATTGTTTGTCACAAAAGGTCCTTCATGGCTCTTTTGCAAAGCATCTTCCACAACCGGATGTCTGCCGTCTTTAATTTCAAAAACAAGCGAATCGTCAACCACCGGTCTCGTGTAATTTTTACGCACGGCAAGTTCGGCTGTTGCCGCTGCCACATCAAGCTCAGCAAAAGCCGCAGCCGTTTTTGAAATTTCGTCGGCCATACATAAAATTTGAATGGTCAGGTTGTTAAACGCTTCCAATTCCGCTTGAAGCAATTTTTCACCGGCAGAACTGATTTTTTGTTCCAAAGCGTTTAACTCTTCCGTTGTAAAACGCATGGCGTTTAAAACGGTTTGTTTATGAACAAATTTCGGATTTTGCACGGCCGCATCCGCAAATCTGTTCGGAACCTCGATATAATAGCCCACCATGTTGTTGTATTTAATGGCCACTTTCGGAATGTTTAATTCAGCAGCATAAGTGCTTTCCATTTTTGTTATCAACATGGCGCTGTTTGTTGTGATATTTTTGAGCTCATCAATGAGCGGATCATATCCTTCTTTGATAAAACCCCCGTCTCTTGTAAAGCTTGGTAAATCATCAATGTCTTTTAAGGCTCTTTCAAGCTCATCCGTTAATGCGGAAAAATCACCCGTTTGATTTAAGATTTTCGATAAAGCTTCCGGAATTGAGGAAACGAATGTGTTAAATTTTCCGTAGTTATTGATTAAATTTTTGATTTTCGGCACAAACAACAGGCTGTTTTTTAAAGCCCACATATCCTTCGGACCGCCGCGCTTCACCGACAACCTTGAAACAATTCTTTCCATATCGGCAATTTCTTTGAAATAAGCACGTAGCGTAGATCTAATCTCTTCAATATTTAAGAAGAAATCCGCCACATCCAAACGCCTGTTGATTTCTTCAACATCAAGTGACGGCGATAAAAGCCGATTTAAGAAAAGCCTTGCGCCTGCCGGTGTAATCGTCAAATCAACAGATCCCAAAAGCGAAGCTTTTTTGTTGCCGTTTAAACCACACACCAACTCCAGATTTCGTCTGGTTGAAATGTCAATTTCCATATTTTTGGTGTCGTTGTATTTTATGATGTTTTTAATGTGCGGCTTTTCTTTGATTTGCGTATTTTCAACATAATCTAAAGCAACACCTGCCGCTGAAATTTCAGCATTTGAAAGCGTTCCGAAAGCGCTCAAATCAGCCACATTAAAAAACTTTTCTATTTGTTTTTTACTGCTTTCAACATTAAATCGCACAACGGGCAAAACAACCATTTTATCTTGGTAAAAAGATAACACCTTAAAAACATCTTGATGTTCCAGCATTTCATCTGAAACAATTATTTCACTCGGACTGATTTTGCTCAAAATGTGGTATATATCGGAAGCAAACTCACTTAAATCCGAGGTAACTTCTTTACAAAAGAAATCACCGGTTGATAAATCAAGCCAAGAAAAACCCAAAACGTTTGCCTGACGGGAAATTGAAAGCAAATAGTTATTTTCCCGTGCGTCAAGTAAATTGTCTTCCGTTAAAGTTCCCGGCGTTACAAGTCTGATTACTTCTCTTGTTACCAACGCGCTTTTAGATCTTTTTTTGGCTTCTTCAGGAGTTTCGGTCTGCTCGGCAATAGCCACTTTAAAACCTTGATGAATTAACCTTGCCAAATAATTTTCGTAGGCATGAAAAGGAACCCCGCACATAGGAATAGGTTTTCCTTTATAGGTTCCTCTTTTTGTTAAAACCAAATCAAGCGCTTTTGAAGCCACCGCTGCGTCTTCAAAAAAAAGCTCATAAAAATCACCCATCCGATAAAAAACAAGATAATCCGCATATTGTTTTTTGATGTCCAAATATTGTTGTGTCGACGGGTTAACTTTTTCTTCTTGCATCAAACTTTCTTTTTTTTAAATGAATTTAAACTTGTTGTATTTTACCTTATTTATGAGTGAAGTCTACCTTTTTTTAAAGAAAATAAACGGAGAAAGTCATGTTTTTGAAAAAAATGAAACTCTTTGAAATCGAGAAGAACTCCAATTTTTCCGAGCGTGTTTTAGGCTTGTCCGTTCCTGCTGCCGCTGTTTTTACACTTTTGGTTGCCCTGGATCTTCTTTCACCTTTTGCGGCGATTTTATCTTATATTTTTATCGTTATTTTTAATCTTGTTTTTCTTTCTCCTTTAACGCTTGAGCTTCAACGCTTAAAACAATACATCAACAGTTTAACAAGCGATGGCTTCACCAAAGATGTCAAACTTTCAAATATTGAAACAAAGGAACTTGCTCAAGCCATTCAAAGCCTTCATTCGTTTTTTGTTGCAAAAACAGATGCCCTGGAAACACAAACCCTTTCTGACACCGCTGTGCTAGATTCTCTTCCCGATCCGATTATTATGATAGATCGCTCAAGCAATGTTTTGGGGGCCAACCATGCCGCGCGCCTTCTTTTCGGCGAAAGCATTACCGAACAAAACATTGAAAAAAACATTCCCGCCGAATCGTTCGTTTCAGCCTTAAAAAAGGTGTTAAAAGAGGAAAGCGAATCCGAAAATTTAGTTTTTTTTGCCCCCACGCCTTTAAATAAAAAACTCTATACGCACATTAAGAAATTACCCTTTCTTTCAAAGGGGCGAATCGTTGCCGTTATCAGCTTTTATGATTTAACAAAGGCTTTTAAGGTTGAAAAAATGCAATCAGATTTTGTTGCCAATGCCAGCCATGAACTTCGCACGCCTCTTTCGGTTATTTCCGGCTTTATTGAAACATTGCAAACAACCGCTAAAAATGATGACAATGCGCGCGAACAATTTTTAAATATTATGGCGGAACAAGCTTCTTTCATGTCTTCGCTTATTGAAAATCTTCTTTCTTTATCAAAAATTGAGCTGTCGCAAGATACGGCGCCGAATGAAAAAACAGATGTTTTGAAAATCATTGATGAGGTTGTCAGCGCCCTTGAATTAAAAGCCGCGAATCGCAAAATGAAAATCGTTTTCGAAAAACCGAAACGCTTACCTAAAATTATTGCGGATTCTGCCCAAATCAAACAGCTGATACAAAACTTAACGGACAATGCCATCAAATACGGCCTGTCAAACACTGATGTTTTAATTTTTGTTAAAACAGTTGATGAAATTCCACACTCTAATAGTTTTAATGTTGCCTCAGGTAAAGCTCTTTCCA
>Ga0265301_10003876_pt1 | contig 15449 bp, 10 predicted proteins | sample AusTroGonzalo_MG_2_FD_193488 | JGI IMG/M metagenome (GOLD analysis project Ga0265301, IMG submission 193488) | Bovine rumen microbial communities from tropical cattle in Woodstock, Queensland, Australia - Gonzalo_04 | ecosystem: Host-associated > Mammals > Digestive system > Stomach > Rumen ...
TAATTCGGATTTTGTTAAGAGGGGGCTAAATATATCTCCTCTGGTAGCCCCGATTGATGGTGTACGTAGTTTGGCTCCTGTTTGGGGAGAAGATGCCAAGATATACCAAAAACTACCAGCTTTTGTGGCCGATTCATTGCCTGATGCCTGGGGTAATCAGCTTTTCGACTTGTGGCGAATGCAGAATCACCTTTCAAATTCGGACATAAATCCTCTGGATAAACTGTCGTTTATTGGCAAGCGAGGTATGGGTGCATTGGAGTATTTACCTGAGCAGTCGCGCGAAAAGAAAGCGGAGAAGATAGACATAAAGTCGCTGGCCGATTTGGCTGAGCGTATATATAGTGAGAGGGAGAGTATTTGCATATTGCCCGATGAGTCTATCACTATGCAGTCATTGTTGACAGTAGGCACCTCTGCTGGTGGCAGGCAGCCCAAGGCTATCATTGCCATAGGTCGCGATAATGGTGAGATTCGTAGCGGACAGATATCAGGTCTTAAGAATTACGATTATTATCTGTTGAAGTTTGGTAATTCCCAATTCTGCTCGGCCGAAATAGAAATGGCGTATTATGAGTTGGCAACAAATGCAGGTATCAGGATGATGCCCTCGGAACTATATACTATTGATGGTGATAATCATTTTATTACCAAACGTTTTGATCGCGAAGACGACAAGAAAATATATACTCAGACACTGGCAGCTATTAGTCCTGATGCCGATAGTTATGAGCAGTTGATTTCCGTTTGTCGAAAGTTGCATCTGCCAGAGGCTGATTGCCAAGAGGTATTCCGTAGGATGGTATTTAATATTCTGGCAAATAATACCGATGACCATAATAAGAATTTCTCATTTATTATGGACGAAAATGGCGCATGGAAGTTGTCGCCAGCTTATGATATAACCTATATTATAGATAATGGAGGTTTTCTGCCTAACGAGGATCATTGCTTGTATATTCGTGCCAAACTTCGCAATATTACTCGCGATGACGTTATCCAGTTTGCTTTCGATAATGGAATCCGCAGACCTGATGCTATTATAAAAGATGTGGTAGGCTCATTGCATAATTTCCGCACCATCGCTACAAAATATGGTGTTGCTGAGCAATGGATAGGTAGGATAGAGGCAACGATTGTAGACCACCTGAAATCGTGGGGCGAATGGGAAGAGAAATAATGCTTAAAAATAAAGAGCTCTTGCTGGTAGGCAAGAGCTCTTTGAATATTTAGAACAGATAGGCTGCTGAGAGTATTCCGCAGCCTTTCTCATTTGCGCCTCCGCCACCGGCTTTTCTCCATATAGCGCTGATGCGGATATGCCAAATGTCAATGCCGCCACCTAGGTATATACCAAGTTTGGTGGCCTTGCCGTGCTCCATAGTGCCCACTCTGGTTATCAGTTCGCTATTAGGATCTATCCTGTACTTATAACTTACGTTTTCTTCCTTCATTCCTGTGTGCCACGAGATGTTGAGACCGCCCTGTAAAAAGGGCTTGATGCGGGCTTCAGGACAGAATACATAGCTGATACCGAGACGACCAGCCAGTTCGTTTGTTGTCAACTTTGGATGGCTGCCCTCCTGTGTCACATCCGATGCTGTGTAGCGATGCGGAGTATAGCTCAGTTCCACCTGCGCATTCATATACCTGCTGAATATAGGGAAATGCAGGTCGGCACCTACAAGGAATGTTGGAGCTACTCCGCTATAGTTGTACTCCGAGCATCTCAGATCGTAGGCGTGACCAAGACCATAATCGGGCGAACTATAAGAGGCATAGCTGATACCTGCTCCCACATAAAACCTGTGCGATACGGTAGCAGCCTTCTTCTTGTCGTAGTGGAATACTATGCAGTCGCCTTCTACTTCGCAATACTGTTCGTCGTATCGCTTCACCATCTTGGTCAGGTCTTCGCTTGTCATCTCCATTTCTGCAATGCCGGTCATAATCCGCCAGTCATCGGTGGTGGCGCCAATCAGGGTGATTTCCTGAAAATGCGGTCTAATGCACCTATCGGGCTATTCCCAGATCTGGAATATGAAGGCGAAGAGATAGAGACCATAAAGGGGCGCGCGCTGTTCATCTATACCGACGGACTGAACGAGGCCGAGAACCCACAGCAAGAGCAATTTGGCGACGAACGTCTGCTTGACATCCTGCGCAACACCCACTTTGACACAGCCCAGCAGGTAATCGAAACCCTGGCGGCCGACGTGGTAGCACACCGCAACGGTGCCGAACCCAACGACGACCTCACCATGATGTGTCTGCGTGTATCGTAAAAAAGACAGAAATATGAAGAATACCAATTCAATCATCCAGAAATTCTTACCACTGGCAGTCTTGGCAATTGCTGGATTGATGATGTTTTCGTGCGGCAAGGCCTCGCGCAATCGTAATTTCAATCCAGCTGAGATAGATAGTACTCTAAGTACAGTTCACGATACCATATCAATATGCCATCTTGTAGATAGCCTTAAGGATAATGGCGTAATAGGCGATATTACCGGCGATTTCTATGTGGCATGCGTCATGTATCATCACAATCCTAAACATGCCATGGCAATCATCGACTCTGCTTTGGCTCGTAAGGTGGTGACAGAGCAGGACCGGTTCTTCCATTTCGTGGTTCAGGGACTCGATATCGATAAGGATGTCGTGAACAAACATTATGATTTAGCCCTGCGCAAGGGGCAGAGGCATATAAACGACGCCGACATGGATTATATAAATAGCCACGTGCTGCTTCTGTCGAACTTTGTTCAGACGCTCAGTAATATGGCTCAATGCAACATTTTTCTGGAACGTTATGACCAAGCCGAGGAATATCTGAAACGAGCACTCTCTCTTGCAGATAGCTATATCTCCGACCCTACACACAGAAATGAAAGTTTGAAGGAACTGAAAACATATCGTCTGAAGGTGGCCGTTGATGCTATGATTGCATATTTTAATATGTTCCAATATGAGCGTGGCAGGGTGTGGGTAGAATATATTGAACAATTCTTGGATAATTTAGCGAAGCATCCTGAGGAGATAGATGTGAATCATCCCTATATTCAGTTGCAGTTATTAGCCATAAAATCTACTTTGCTCGAAATTGACGGTCGTCACGATGAGGCTGCTAAGGCTTACGAGGAATACCAGAAGAATCATCTATACAACACACCGATAGGACGGGCAAATTCGGTGGAGTATCTTAACAAATCACACCGTTTCGACGAGGCTGTAGCTAATTCCGAAGAAATAGAACCTCTGCTCCATAAGAGGGGGATGAAATACGATATTGAAAACCTGCAGGGGTTTGTAAAGCTGAGGTTTGAAGCCCTTCTGGGTGCAGGCGCGCGCGATTCAGCCTTGGCTGTAGCCACCCGAATAATTACAGCACTCGATTCGGCCAAGTTATGGGAACGGCGTGATAAGTCCATGGAACTGGCTGTCATCTATCAGACCCACGAACGCGATTTACAATTAAAAGACCTGCAGTTCTCGGTTTCCATGCATCGCATCATTTCCGTGGCTGCCTTCATCATCATCCTGCTCATCGCTTACCTGCTTTGGCGCTCTTATAAATATAATAAGGTGCTGACCGAGAAGAATCGACGCCTGCTAGCCGAGATAGAGCAGCGTGAACAGGAAAATCAGCAGGCTATTGAGCATTTGGAGGCCACGCCCGAAGCAGAACTCACCTCAGGGCAGCAACTCTATCGCCGCCTATGTGAACTGATGAAGCAGCCCGACATCTTTACAGATCCCGACACTAATCCGGATACGTTGGCGCGTATGCTAGGCACTAACCGTACCTATATCTATGATGCCATTCGTGAGTGTGCCGACCAGACTCCTGGCGACTTCATCAACAGTTACCGTCTGCGTCACGCCGCACTCTTACTCTCTACCACTAACGATTCCGTAGGTCTCATCGCTGAACTTTGCGGACTATCACGCCGTACTTTCTACCGTCTTTTCAGCGAAACTTACGCCATGTCGCCCTCTGACTATCGTCATGTGGCAAAAAAGTAGAAAAGTCCCATTTCATCGATATAACAAAGCTTGCTGTGTCGCGGTAGGCTTTGTTTTTTTATGCTGTGCCACAGCCAGAAATGTAAGTTTTGTAGAATTGACACAAAGATTTGCAAGGGTGACACACATGTTTCCCCGCTTTACCGTACCTTTGCCACCGATAATAAATAAGTAAAGCGTATGGAAATAAGTCTTATCCTCACCGTAGCCCTCGCCGCCTCCTTCATCGTGGTTGTGCTGGTGTTAGTGGCTGTCATTGTTTACCAGCGGTGGCAGATCGGTGACAAAAATGCCACACTGGGGCGCTTCATCGACGAGAATGAGAAGATGCGCCGCAAGATTGACCGCGCTGGAATCATATAACCCCTTATACCTATATATTATATAAGAAAAAGTAATTACCATAAATAATAAACTATATGAAAAAGATTTTCTTTCTGATGGCAATGACCATCTTGGTTCTGGGCTTCACCGCTTGCACCGACAACGACGACAACCCGACGCTGAATCAGACTGATCCTAAAGCTCTTGTGGGAACATGGGTCTGCGACCTCTCGGGTAAAACCTTTTCCATTTGGAACTACGGCAAGGCATGGAATGTGTGGACATTTAATGCCGACGGCATAGGTGTGTGTGACACGTACTTCATGGCTGGCGGGGAGCCAGTTGCCGTGCAGCACCAGCCATTCACCTACACTGCCGAGGCCGGCAAACTGGTTACCGTGATGGACGACGGCCCTTGGGACTGGACGTATAAAGCCGTGGATGGCAAGCTGGCGATAGGCTATGAGGGTGGTAGCGTGATGACCTTCGACAGGGCCGATGCTGCCCAAGCCACCCAGTTCGACGAGTGGAGCAAGCGCGAACTGCTGGCAGTGCCCGGCCTTCAGGCCCGCTATACCATATTCGTCTATGGCAATGCAGGCGGCAAGATGGATGATATCATCGAGAAAGACCTTTGGGAGGCGGTCAGGCCCTACCTAAAGGACTCGACCAAGGTGCGCGTGGCTGTCCTCTACAAGTACGGCCAGAACACCAGCAGTCAGGTGACCGATGACGGCGATGTGGTGTGGTTCGAACTGAACAGCGAGACCGACCTTGACTGCTTGCACGAGGAGGGCCTGAACGCGCTCGATATGCACACCGAGGCCATCGCCACAAAGCTCTACGATCCCAACACCATCCACCAGTTCATCGAGTTCAGCAGTCTCTTCTGCCCCGCCGAGGAATACATCTTTGCCATTTGGGGCCACGGCACCGGCTTCGATCCTATGAACGACATCCCGGACAAGTATCACGAAAGCCCTAATTTTACGCGTGGTGTCATTGGCGACGAGTGGAACAACCACGAGCAGTTGGATATGTACGAACTCTCACAGGCCATCAAGGCCACGGGCCGCGCCCCGCTGAAGGCTATCTTCTTCCACAACTGCCTAATGGGCAACATGGAGTCGCTGACCGAACTGCGCGACGCAGCCGAATACATAGCCTGCTCCGCCCACATACTCAATAGCGACTACACCGTGCTGCCCGCCTTCATCAGAGGACTCATAGAGAAAGACAATGTGGAGGATGCCTTCGCTTACATGCTCAACGATATCACCCCCGCATGGCAGGAGTGTTACAGCCATGATGAGGGCAAGGCCGTAAACGGCGACTTCAAACTGCTGCACACCAGCGAACTCGACGGCATCATAGATGTCACCCGCCGACTGGCTGACCGGCTCGTTGCCCTGTATCCCACGCAGAAGGAGGCCATCGATCTCGCCACCAAGCAGGTTTATCGCTTCAGAACTTATGGCGATAACCTCAACTATAGTTACTTCGATCCTTTTTTCGACCTACAGGACTACGCCGACAAACTGGCCGCAAACACTGGCGACGCTGAGTTAAATACTATCGCACAGGACATGAAGCAGGCCTTCGACCAAGCCATCCTCCAGCGTGCTGACATTAGCTGGAGCGTACAGCATCTCGACCACTACAGCCTCAGTGTGTGCCTCTACCACCAGGTGTTCTACAATTATGACTTCATCGGAGCTGGTAGTACCATTAAGAGCAACATAGGCGAGGGCTACGAGCAAAGTACCTTCCATAAACTGACCGGCTGGGGCAACTTCCTCCGCATCAACACCGGCCTGCCATGGGGTAATCCCACCAGCGGTGGCGGCGGACCAATTGACGCACAATAATTAATCATTTTAATATCAACGACGATGAAAAAGTATTTTATGACGCTCGCAGCCGTCCTTAGCTGCACAATGACAATGACGGTGTTTACCGCCTGTACCAATGACAACATTGACAACCCGATGTCACAGTCCGAACCAGAGAAAGAACTGGCAGAGTACACGATCATGTACTACGGACACGGCGGCGGTAATAGAGAGTATTATTACCTATCAAAGATTGGAGACTTCTACCATGCCGGAGAAGAGGCTTACAAGCATGCTAATGTGGTGGTGCAGTATAAGTTCTCTACTGCCGAGAACATGAAAGCCCAGGGCGGTTATGACGATAATGCCTGCCAAGAGTTTGGCGGAAAGACCTCCCGCTGGGTTGTAGATCCTTCAAAGTCATTCCAGGAGCAGGTATATTCTCGTTCTAGCATCTATGGGGACGACAATGCAGACCACACCTGTGCTGACTCGTTGACGAACTTCATCAACTGGGCAGCCAAGGCCTGTCCCGCAAAGAAGTACATGCTTATCGTGCATGACCATGGCGGTGGCTATACGCCTGCTGACGATTTGCCAGAAAGTGCCGGAGCCAACACCCGCGGCTTGGTATATGACGATGGACGCGACAACAAGCACTTCACTGTCAAGAGCTTCACGCGAGCCATCCGTCAGGCCGATGTCCATATAGAGACTCTCTTCATGGATGCCTGTCTTATGAATTGTCTGGAGTATCAGTTCGAGTTGCAGGATATCTGCGACTATGTCATCGCCCCCACATACTCGAAGCCATCGATTGACGGAGCCTACAGAATGCTGCCTAAACTGCTAGGCCAGCCCTCGGTGAACATCGAACAGGCGCTGGACGACTACTGCAAGGCTTGTGTGGCAAGCTGGGACGAGGCATGGAACATTGACGAAACCACACCGCTATATACCGATATGACCGTCACCCGCACTTCCGGTATCGCACATCTTGGCGAGATGCTCCGCGAGTTTACCGACCGTCTCTGCGATACATACCAGAATGGCACCGATGCCCAGCGTCAGGCCATCGATAATTGTACAGCCAGTGCCATCAAGGTGCAGCTGAACCAGCCCAACTATGATGCCATCAAATACGTCAAGTCTATCGTCAATGCTCTGCCCGAGGTCTATGGTGAAGAGTTCTACAACCAGATGAAAGAAGCCTTCAACAACTGCATCGTAGCACAGTACTTTAGCAAGTATCTCACTGCCCACAACTATATGGTAGATTACAGCGTGCTGCTCGGGTTCCAAGGTGCATATGCGTACACTTTATGGAGGAATGACGATGTCAACAACTCCCAGAAGCCAATCGCTGAAATTATATATGCCGAGGATGGCAAGACGTACATCTTCAAGGTTAGTCCCACTGATAATCCCGAATACTACGAATCGACATTCTTCGCTGAAGACAATCCATGGGGTTCCACGCTAGCTGATACCTACGAGCAATTGGCTTTCGACAAAACAGTAGGTTGGAGCCGCTGGCTACGCCTAAACAACCAGCATCCCAACTTGTTCTGTCCGAAAGACTTGTACTTTGAACTGCCCTGGCCGGTAGAAAACAATGAAGGTGAATAATTAATTCAGAAATGATATAAAAATAGAGCTCCCGCCAACTAGCGGGAGCTCTTTGAGTATTCGGAACAGAAAGACTGGTTGTGGTAGAAATTCGGGCAATGAATGCAGAAAAATAAGAAAAAGTTTGGAAGTGTGGATTATTTGTCATATATTTGCAGCGATAAGTATCATTTAATTGAAGGTAAAAGGCAAATATATGCTTAAATATCAATATATTGAATATTAATTTTTAGGTTATGGCAGACTTTTATGAATACTCCACACCAGAGCTTGTAAGGTTGCTTGGCAATCGATTCAAGGAGTATAGGATGATTTGTAATCTCACCCAGAAGGAGGTAGCGGATCAGTCTGGGATAGGGTTGACCACCATTCATAAGTTTGAAAATGGCACAGCTGGCAATCTGTCGCTTTCTACTTTTATCCTCCTTCTTAAGGTTGTAGGTAGAATTGATGCTTTGGATGATGTGCTGCCAGAGTTACCAGAGTCTCCTTATCTGATGCGTAGAGATGAAAAAAAAGCACAGCGAATACGTCACACTAAGAAATAAGCAGCTATGATAAGGTCGTTAAGAGTAATCCTGTGGGGAGAGGAAATAGGCCGATTGGCATGGGATGGTAAACGCCGATTGTCATACTTCATGTATAATTCGGATTTTGTTAAGAGGGGGCTAAATATATCTCCTCTGGTAGCCCCGATTGATGGTGTACGTAGTTTGGCTCCTGTTTGGGGAGAAGATGCCAAGATATACCAAAAACTACCAGCTTTTGTGGCCGATTCATTGCCTGATGCCTGGGGTAATCAGCTTTTCGACTTGTGGCGAATGCAGAATCACCTTTCAAATTCGGACATAAATCCTCTGGATAAACTGTCGTTTATTGGCAAGCGAGGTATGGGTGCATTGGAGTATTTACCTGAGCAGTCGCGCGAAAAGAAAGCGGAGAAGATAGACATAAAGTCGCTGGCCGATTTGGCTGAGCGTATATATAGTGAGAGGGAGAGTATTTGCATATTGCCCGATGAGTCTATCACTATGCAGTCATTGTTGACAGTAGGCACCTCTGCTGGTGGCAGGCAGCCCAAGGCTATCATTGCCATAGGTCGCGATAATGGTGAGATTCGTAGCGGACAGATATCAGGTCTTAAGAATTACGATTATTATCTGTTGAAGTTTGGTAATTCCCAATTCTGCTCGGCCGAAATAGAAATGGCGTATTATGAGTTGGCAACAAATGCAGGTATCAGGATGATGCCCTCGGAACTATATACTATTGATGGTGATAATCATTTTATTACCAAACGTTTTGATCGCGAAGACGACAAGAAAATATATACTCAGACACTGGCAGCTATTAGTCCTGATGCCGATAGTTATGAGCAGTTGATTTCCGTTTGTCGAAAGTTGCATCTGCCAGAGGCTGATTGCCAAGAGGTATTCCGTAGGATGGTATTTAATATTCTGGCAAATAATACCGATGACCATAATAAGAATTTCTCATTTATTATGGACGAAAATGGCGCATGGAAGTTGTCGCCAGCTTATGATATAACCTATATTATAGATAATGGAGGTTTTCTGCCTAACGAGGATCATTGCTTGTATATTCGTGCCAAACTTCGCAATATTACTCGCGATGACGTTATCCAGTTTGCTTTCGATAATGGAATCCGCAGACCTGATGCTATTATAAAAGATGTGGTAGGCTCATTGCATAATTTCCGCACCATCGCTACAAAATATGGTGTTGCTGAGCAATGGATAGGTAGGATAGAGGCAACGATTGTAGACCACCTGAAATCGTGGGGCGAATGGGAAGAGAAATAATGCTTAAAAATAAAGAGCTCTTGCTGGTAGGCAAGAGCTCTTTGAATATTTAGAACAGATAGGCTGCTGAGAGTATTCCGCAGCCTTTCTCATTTGCGCCTCCGCCACCGGCTTTTCTCCATATAGCGCTGATGCGGATATGCCAAATGTCAATGCCGCCACCTAGGTATATACCAAGTTTGGTGGCCTTGCCGTGCTCCATAGTGCCCACTCTGGTTATCAGTTCGCTATTAGGATCTATCCTGTACTTATAACTTACGTTTTCTTCCTTCATTCCTGTGTGCCACGAGATGTTGAGACCGCCCTGTAAAAAGGGCTTGATGCGGGCTTCAGGACAGAATACATAGCTGATACCGAGACGACCAGCCAGTTCGTTTGTTGTCAACTTTGGATGGCTGCCCTCCTGTGTCACATCCGATGCTGTGTAGCGATGCGGAGTATAGCTCAGTTCCACCTGCGCATTCATATACCTGCTGAATATAGGGAAATGCAGGTCGGCACCTACAAGGAATGTTGGAGCTACTCCGCTATAGTTGTACTCCGAGCATCTCAGATCGTAGGCGTGACCAAGACCATAATCGGGCGAACTATAAGAGGCATAGCTGATACCTGCTCCCACATAAAACCTGTGCGATACGGTAGCAGCCTTCTTCTTGTCGTAGTGGAATACTATGCAGTCGCCTTCTACTTCGCAATACTGTTCGTCGTATCGCTTCACCATCTTGGTCAGGTCTTCGCTTGTCATCTCCATTTCTGCAATGCCGGTCATAATCCGCCAGTCATCGGTGGTGGCGCCAATCAGGGTGATTTCCTGAAAATGCGGTCTAATGCACCTATCGGGCTATTCCCAGATCTGGAATATGAAGGCGAAGAGATAGAGACCATAAAGGGGCGCGCGCTGTTCATCTATACCGACGGACTGAACGAGGCCGAGAACCCACAGCAAGAGCAATTTGGCGACGAACGTCTGCTTGACATCCTGCGCAACACCCACTTTGACACAGCCCAGCAGGTAATCGAAACCCTGGCGGCCGACGTGGTAGCACACCGCAACGGTGCCGAACCCAACGACGACCTCACCATGATGTGTCTGCGTGTATCGTAAAAAAGACAGAAATATGAAGAATACCAATTCAATCATCCAGAAATTCTTACCACTGGCAGTCTTGGCAATTGCTGGATTGATGATGTTTTCGTGCGGCAAGGCCTCGCGCAATCGTAATTTCAATCCAGCTGAGATAGATAGTACTCTAAGTACAGTTCACGATACCATATCAATATGCCATCTTGTAGATAGCCTTAAGGATAATGGCGTAATAGGCGATATTACCGGCGATTTCTATGTGGCATGCGTCATGTATCATCACAATCCTAAACATGCCATGGCAATCATCGACTCTGCTTTGGCTCGTAAGGTGGTGACAGAGCAGGACCGGTTCTTCCATTTCGTGGTTCAGGGACTCGATATCGATAAGGATGTCGTGAACAAACATTATGATTTAGCCCTGCGCAAGGGGCAGAGGCATATAAACGACGCCGACATGGATTATATAAATAGCCACGTGCTGCTTCTGTCGAACTTTGTTCAGACGCTCAGTAATATGGCTCAATGCAACATTTTTCTGGAACGTTATGACCAAGCCGAGGAATATCTGAAACGAGCACTCTCTCTTGCAGATAGCTATATCTCCGACCCTACACACAGAAATGAAAGTTTGAAGGAACTGAAAACATATCGTCTGAAGGTGGCCGTTGATGCTATGATTGCATATTTTAATATGTTCCAATATGAGCGTGGCAGGGTGTGGGTAGAATATATTGAACAATTCTTGGATAATTTAGCGAAGCATCCTGAGGAGATAGATGTGAATCATCCCTATATTCAGTTGCAGTTATTAGCCATAAAATCTACTTTGCTCGAAATTGACGGTCGTCACGATGAGGCTGCTAAGGCTTACGAGGAATACCAGAAGAATCATCTATACAACACACCGATAGGACGGGCAAATTCGGTGGAGTATCTTAACAAATCACACCGTTTCGACGAGGCTGTAGCTAATTCCGAAGAAATAGAACCTCTGCTCCATAAGAGGGGGATGAAATACGATATTGAAAACCTGCAGGGGTTTGTAAAGCTGAGGTTTGAAGCCCTTCTGGGTGCAGGCGCGCGCGATTCAGCCTTGGCTGTAGCCACCCGAATAATTACAGCACTCGATTCGGCCAAGTTATGGGAACGGCGTGATAAGTCCATGGAACTGGCTGTCATCTATCAGACCCACGAACGCGATTTACAATTAAAAGACCTGCAGTTCTCGGTTTCCATGCATCGCATCATTTCCGTGGCTGCCTTCATCATCATCCTGCTCATCGCTTACCTGCTTTGGCGCTCTTATAAATATAATAAGGTGCTGACCGAGAAGAATCGACGCCTGCTAGCCGAGATAGAGCAGCGTGAACAGGAAAATCAGCAGGCTATTGAGCATTTGGAGGCCACGCCCGAAGCAGAACTCACCTCAGGGCAGCAACTCTATCGCCGCCTATGTGAACTGATGAAGCAGCCCGACATCTTTACAGATCCCGACACTAATCCGGATACGTTGGCGCGTATGCTAGGCACTAACCGTACCTATATCTATGATGCCATTCGTGAGTGTGCCGACCAGACTCCTGGCGACTTCATCAACAGTTACCGTCTGCGTCACGCCGCACTCTTACTCTCTACCACTAACGATTCCGTAGGTCTCATCGCTGAACTTTGCGGACTATCACGCCGTACTTTCTACCGTCTTTTCAGCGAAACTTACGCCATGTCGCCCTCTGACTATCGTCATGTGGCAAAAAAGTAGAAAAGTCCCATTTCATCGATATAACAAAGCTTGCTGTGTCGCGGTAGGCTTTGTTTTTTTATGCTGTGCCACAGCCAGAAATGTAAGTTTTGTAGAATTGACACAAAGATTTGCATGGGTGGCACAGCTGTTTTCATGGTTTGCAGTACCTTTGCACCGACATCATTGATGATAGGAAGATATGTTACCATTATTAAAAATAAGATTATGAAAAAAATTATGATGACGCTCGCAGCCGTCCTTTGCTGCGCAATGACAATGACAGTCTTCACTGCCTGTAGCGAAGACGACAACCCCGTGACTCCACCCGAACCGGAGAAAGAGCTGGCTGACGCAACCATCCTGTGGTATGGCTGTGGTGGAGGAAACGTGGATGCGGCTATCTTGGACGATTTCCACAAATTCTACAAGGCTAAGCCCGAGAGTTTTGACCGTGTGAATGTAGTGGCTCAGTATAAGACATCGCTCAATCCCACGGCTTATAGTGGCATTGACTATGAAACTATTGTACAGCGGGCCGATGAAACGTCTAAGTCTATGTCCGAGGAAGAGATGGAGAATGTGGATTGGGTGGATTACTTCTACTTGTGTCATCCAAAGGCTGGCGAGAGCTATCGCTTTGTGGTAGATCCTGAGAAGACTCTGCGCAAGCAACTGCTGGAAACGGAGCCTTACGGAGAGACGAATGCGGATGTCACCAATCCCGACTCGCTGACCAACTTCATCAACTGGGCTGCTAAGAACTATCCTGCTAAGAGGTACATCCTTGTGATGGCCGACCATGGTGGCGGCTACTTGCCTCATGTGGATTTAGCAGACGCAACCAGCAATCCAATGAATAGTGCACAGACTCGCGGACTGATTTTCGACGATGGACATAACGACAAATGCTTTTCTGCCAAGAGTTTTGCGCGTGGCGTGAGAAATGCCTCGGTGCATGTAGATGGTATCGTGGCCTACCTCTGTCTGATGAACAATCTGGAGTTTCTCTACGATGTGAAGGACGTTACCGACTACATTGCTGGTTCTACTTACGTCATGTGGGGTGGTGGCTCGGCTTTCTATGCCATTGCCGACAATTTTGCTGCCGGACAGGACACGGAGACCGTGCTCTCCAATTTCCTTGAGACCAATATGGACAACTGGGACGCGGAGTTCTATCAGAGCACCAATCCCGACGATCCCCTCTACTATGACTTCACGCTGACAAAGACCAGTAGACTGAACGACCTGGCTCCCGTGTTGAAAGAGTTTACCGACCGATTGGTCTATACATACCAGAACGGTACCGATGACCAACGCGCACGCATAGACCAGTGTACGGCTAACGCAATGAAAGCGGATAACAACTATCCCTTTTACGACATGGGACGATACATCGAGAGTCTCTTTTGGGAATTGCCCGATGTGTACGACCAGACATTCGTCGCAAGCCTCATTACTGCCTTCAACGACTGTATCGTCAGACAGCGACACAGCAAATATCTGACTGCCCATAACTATGAAGTGGACTACAGTATGATGCTTGGTTGTAAAGGTACTTATGTGGTCTACACTTATAAGGACTATGGAGCAGAATCTAAGTTGACAGGTGCTTATGTATATTATTCAGACGGTAAGCGCGAATACTATCGTTACGTTGATGAAGGTGGCGACAGCAGCGATGGCAATTTGGCTAACTACGAGCTTGAAAAGACCAGCACATGGCCCAGCACCTTTGCCGATACTTATGAGCTAACAACCTTCGACAAGTTGGTAGGATGGAGCCGATGGATGTACCTGAATCAAACGCCGCCACCCGCATGGAGCCCTTCCTCGTTCAATTTTGTATTACCCGAGGACAATGCGACAGAATTACCAAACAATAGTTAGTATGAACCTACAGCCATCATGGTAGGTAGGATCGAAGATGATATCACCGCCAAGGTTTTGGGCGTGGCGCTTAGCCAGGGGGAGACCCAAGCCCAAGCCTTCGGTGAGATCATCAACCTTAGCAAAGAACTTAAATAGCTGCTCGCTGTCGGCCTCGGAGATACCTTTGCCTGTGTCTTCTACTATGAAATCAACGGCATCGCCAGATTGCGATACACGCAAAACCACATGCTGACCATCGGAATACTTGGCTGAGTTGTAGAGCAACTCGCGAAGTGCACGCATAAGATACAGGCGGTTGGTCTGCATGCAGAAATCGTCGGCCAATTGGGTTTCCAAGTTTATATTTACATTAGGATAGTGCTGCTTGACAAAGTTGACAGCCTCACGAGCCACATCGTTGCACGACACATGGTCGCTCTTATGGCTCTTCAACTCTTGAGAGAGTCCTGTGTCGGAGCTATCAAACAGCATCTGAACCATACGAGCCAGCTGAGTAGCATTGTGACTCATAGTATCGGTGATACTCTTTTTCTCCTCATCAGAAAGCATACCGCTTCCTGCATCGCTTATCACCTGAGTAAAGCCCATGATGATGTTGAGCGGAGTACGAATCTGGTGGGTTACGTTCTGGATAAAGGCAGTCTTCTGTCTGTCGGCTTCTTGAACCATCTGGGTAGCATGCAGCAGTTCTTCGTTTTTGCGCTGAGTCTGCTCACTGATATAGCGCACACTGCCCATATGGAAGTTGAGCGACTCGAGCATAGAGGCAAAGCTGTTCTGCAGTCGGCCGATAACATCGGTGCGTGTGGTACGAGGGATATAAACCTCCATATTGCCCGAGGCAATAGTCTGCGATTTATCGAGCAACTGATACAGCGGAGTGATGGTATGTCCCAGAGCCCTGTAGCACAACAGGATAATAACCAACAAGCCTATGACAAGCAGCGACCCCACGATATACGTAAGTTTGTGGTAGCCAGCCATCACGTCGCTATCAGGACACACAATACCCAGGCTCCACGATGTGCCAGGCACTGGCTGATAGCACACGATACAGTTGGCGCCATCTACCTTTACCATCATACTGCCCTGCT
>Ga0265301_10003881_pt1 | contig 15434 bp, 14 predicted proteins | sample AusTroGonzalo_MG_2_FD_193488 | JGI IMG/M metagenome (GOLD analysis project Ga0265301, IMG submission 193488) | Bovine rumen microbial communities from tropical cattle in Woodstock, Queensland, Australia - Gonzalo_04 | ecosystem: Host-associated > Mammals > Digestive system > Stomach > Rumen ...
TGCCTACGACGAGCTACCGTGGATTCTCGATTTGCAGGAGTGGATTCGGAAGGCCGCATCGCAGAAAGTACCCCTTGTCGGCATCTGTTTCGGGCACCAGCTCATCGCGCAGGCGTTGGGCGGTCATGTAGAGCGTTTTGCCGGCGGCTGGGGCGTGGGCATCCGCGAATCGCAAATTCTGGACGAGCAGTTGCGCTCTTACTTCCCCGACGGCCGTCTGCGCCTCATCGTCAACCACCACGACCAGGTGATGCAGTTGCCGGAAGGCGCTACACCTCTCGCCACCAGCAACTTCTGCCGTTACGAAGGTTTCCGCATCGGCCACCACATCCTCACCTTCCAAGGGCACCCCGAATTCACCAAAGACTACGAACGCCACCTCATCCTCAACCATTCTGAAAATGAAGATGATACGGTAAAGCAGCGGGCGTTGAAGACTTTGGAGGAGATGCAACCGCAAGGGAAGGTTGTGGCGAGGTTTTTGTTGGGGGTGTTGTAGGGGCGAATAATGATTCGCCCAACGGATTGTCACGGAATAATATGCGTATTATCCTCCTTGCAATACACCAACACCGCGATCATTGCGAAGGGCGGCAGGATGCACAGCGAAATGCCGAACCATGCCCAGAACGAATGGTTCCGCTGTTTAGCCAAGAATCCATTAAACAGCGCCCATCCGATATAGATCAGGATGACGGCCACAAGAATCGCGATTTCTGAGGTTGACATGATGGATCGATTGAATGGTAGGGGCGAATCATTATTCGCCCCTACAGATGTAATTCCTATTTTTGTTTCACCCAAATAAAGTTCGCGGTATCATACCCCCGGCGTTGGGCTTCGGCAAGGATGATGTTTAAGGTTTCCTGCGGCAGCTCGGGGGTGCGCGAGAGAATCCAGAGGTACTTGGCGCTTTTGCTACCGATGAGTGCCCAGCCGTAATTCTCGTCAAGGAGCATCACACGGTAATCGGAGTAGAACGGTCCGAAGAACGACACGCGCAGTAGTGCGGGGGTGTCCGTGGTTTTTGCCTTGCCGTTGGAGGTTTTCTGCTCACCATCCTTGATGCCGGTGTTAGTGACAGCAATCTTGCCATCCTCGCGCAGAGCGTAGTTAGCCTTGCAGAAGTCGAGTCCGCTCTCAAAACTGTGGTCGAAACGCGCCAGTTCGTACCAATCGCCGAGGTAGCGTTGCAGATCAAGTGCTGCCACGGGGGTATTATCGACTTTATTGGAAGTGCCGCACGCGACAAACAGCAGCGCGATAAGGGATGCGAAAAGGGTTTTCTTCATAATGTTACGTTTTAATGTTGGTACTTGTTTTATAATCGTGTAAAAGAATTAAATCGGCCAATTTGTTAGTTCTCTTTAGAAATTTCAGCATACAAGGCCAATCCTTTTTCGGTAAGGTAATAGGCTTGGTCGGGGCGCCTCGGCGCATCGGGATAGAGCATTTGAACATACCCATTATCTATAGACGGGACAAGATAACGTTTGCGGAAATTATCTTCTCCTTTTAATTGGAGTGATTTCATTATTTCATTAGCAGAAATCGTGTTTCCTCGCACTGCCAAAACCACCTTTTTTATCTTGCCATCTACTTCACCTCTTACTTCACCTCCTACTTCACCTCTTACTTCACCTCCTTCATGTACTCTTTCTTTACCTCTTTCTTGTACTTCTGGACGCCAAAGCACAACCCGAAAATAATCATCTTGGTGGAATTCTGGCTTGCGAAGCCCATACTCCAAACAATGATCAATAATATCGGTGGTGCCAGTTCCCAGTTGTTCTATATAGCCAGAAAGATAAACAGGATTGGCAAGCGTGGGATTGACAGGATTGGAAGTGTGTTCTTTACTCAATTTTGCGATAGTCATGCCCTGTGGCAGTTTGCCGGGGTTCCATACTTCCAAGCGATCCTTGAACAACATCACCTGCACACTGCCGTTACTGGTATAGTTGCGGTGTACCACAGCATTTACTATAGCTTCTGTCACTGCCTGCGCCGGCAGCTCGGGTGTGACATCCACTTGCGCGGAATGAGTGCGTTCGCCCACGTGTTGGTCTATGCGGCTCATCACAAACCCAACCGCCATATCTACCATGTCAAAAACGGTGCCTCCGTATATCTGCTGTGATAGGATGGGTTTTTGGATTTTGGTTCCATAGAACTGCGCGCATTTGACAGTCGCAGAGACAAACCATTTTTGAACATCCTTGGCAAATAGCAGAAGAGCGGCATTCTTGAGTTTGTCGTCCTCCGTTATCAGATGCAGGCTAAGTAGAATCTGACGAATGTTTTCCTCCGAGTATTGCAGAGGGAATTGCCTTTTTTCGCGAGCCATCCCCACGAACCAACGTATTTTGTCTTTGTCTAGGTCATCAATACAAGCTTCAGGATGGATAGAAGCGTCGAACGGTCCGTTGCGGAGAATGCGATGAGTAATCATGTATTCTATCAATGATGCATATACGCCACTTTTCAATTCTTCGTATGAGTTGAACGAGTTGCGGATGACGGCATCATCTATTTTCTGCTTAAACAGTTCCTCTTTGGGCTCACGTTCTTGCATTTCTTTTATAAATGCTATTCTATAGGCGTGACTGGCGGTGGCGGTATCGTATTCCCGTTCAGTGGGCGAAATCCCGTTGGCATCTTCGTAACCATAACGCTTACCTAACAGAAGGAGATAAATCCCCGCATCAGCTGCCTGCTCAAGATAGGCTGTTTGTGCAGACTTGTCCTGCGCAGGCAATTCCTCAAACAATAATGGGTCAAAATACATCGAAAACAGTGAATCTTGCCGTATATAATCGGCTATTTGCCTGCGTTCTTTCGCAAATTCATTCTGTACACTGCTGATAAATATTTTGATGCGGTTCATAGTTCAGTTGTCCGTTTTTTCAACGTTGCAAAAATAGAAAAAATTCAGATATGGCGTGAAATGAAAACCGGGCGCCGACCGCGATTGTCAACGCCCGGTTTGGGGGGATTGTAGAAGGTGTGTCATAAGTCTAAAAAACGTTATTTTTTGACTCATAACTATCTGATAATCAAATAGCGATTTTTGTAAAAGTGACTTATGACACACCCTCTACAGAGTGGACGTATGCGATACGCCCCTACAATATTATTTCCCTTCGCTCAGCTTCTTATACCCTTCGTATCTCAGCTTAGCGAACTGCTCGGTCTTGGCGAACAACTCCTTGGCTTCCTCCGGGAAAATTCGAGCAAACCGAATGCAAAACAAACTTGTTTGCTTTGCTGAGGTGCAGCCGAATTTATAAAACGTCTTCATCAAGCTGTTGTAGCGGACCTCGCCGAGGATGAAGTTCTGGAACTTGCTCCAGTCGGGCTCCTTGCTGTCGAGGTGGAAACCGTTCTGGCCGGCCTCTTCCTCAGCAGGATTGAAGCGCCACAGGTGCCAGTAACCGCAATCCACAGCCAGCTTCTCTTCGAGCTGTGAGTGACCCATATCGATCTTGATGCCGTGGTTGATACACGGAGCATAGCAGATCACCAGTGACGGTCCCGGATAAGCTTCGGCTTCCTTGATGGCTTTGAAGTACTGTGCCTGGCTGGCGCCCATAGCTACCTGTGCCACATACACATAGCCGTAGCTCTTGGCAATCATGCCGAGGTCTTTCTTAAAGTTAATAGGTCTTGTTTTATTAAATGGTCTGCAACCAACAACCCGAATTAAGTTATAGATAATTAATCCCCAATTATTTATAGAAGTTTTGAAGCCATATGTCAACTTCTTCGGATTTGTCCAAACTTACTAAATACTCCATCTGAATCATTGTCATTGTAGGGATTCCAAATTTTTTAATATTATACCCATTCAAAGAGTAATAACCAGACGAATATGGTTTGCTGTTTAAAATCACATACCTCCAAAAAACAGATGATTCCATAATTCGTTTCAACACTTCTAATTTGGTTCTTTCATCACTGACGAAAGAAATACCATTATACAATAACAAGTCTTCGTCGTCACATAGGACACAATGAAGTGGCTTGTTTGCTATTTTAGGAAAGAAAAGCTTATATTTGGGCATCACTAAGGACTGTGTTCTCCCATAAGAATACCAAGTTGGATACTTTTCGGTATGGCCTTTGTCTCTAAAAGACAATGTATCACGATTTTGTGACAAATAGGTATAGGCATTGGGAAAGCATCGGCACATTGTGCCCTCGTCAATTATTTCGATTTTCCCGTGATCATTAACTCGATAGGGATATATTACATATTCAATAATATCGTCCAGTTGAACATCAGAATTAAACTTATTCGAATTCACAATTCGACGGCAGATGCTTTTTTCAACCGAATAACTAATACCATTTTTCTCAAAAGAATAGGTATCTCTATTGCTCCCTGTAGGTTGAAAAACATATACGTTGTTTGCTAAAGTCGCAATACCATGGCGAGTCTGGCAATATGCCCCAATAGGTATCCCGATTTTTTCAACATGTTCAATAAAAGAATGATCATTCATCTTCCAACCAGAAAATACATCTAGTTCATTATAATTGTACTTCTTGAAAATAAAATGCTTGGGAAGTGGTGAATGTTCACCAACACAATATCCTATAGAGGAGGAAAACTCTTTTGTCAGAAAAAAAAGGCATGTGTATGTATTTCTACCGGGAAACATTTGGTGACCACGAAAATCGACGATGTTGATATTGAAACTAATCTTATGAAAGTATTTACGTAATGCACGACCATTCAGACTAGTTAAGAAACTGTTCATAGTAATAAATCCCACCTTCCCACCTTGATGAAGATTTTCTGTGGCAATTTGGAAGAACGGAATATAAAGGTCGCTATTTCCAGAAGCACATACACTCCAATTGTCCAGTAATTTTCGGTTTTCTTCTGACATATTACGAGCACACACATATGGTGGATTTCCAACGATAAAATCAAATGGTGCTATTTCAGAGAAATCAAAAGAAAGTGAGTTTGCCTGATACAGATTGAATTCAAGATCAACATCTTCCCCATTCAGCAGAGCTATGAGAGACAATAGAAGTTTTGTGCGTTGAATAGAGTATTCTTGTAAATCCACTCCGAAAATATTCTCATGGAAGATTTGCGCATACGTTTTGTTAGTTATTTTATGGATTAATTGTGCAATTGTCAAAAAAAATCCGCCACAACCACAGGAGATATCGGCAAACTTTTTATTTGAAAGAACTGTTGGGGATAATCCCCGCGTAACTTCATCCACAATTCTCTCACGAATATACTTCGGAGTATATACGGCTCCTGTGACTTTTCGATCTGATGGTGAAATCACGAACTCAAATAATTGAGTCAAATCCTCTAATAAATATTTGCATTCACATTTATCAAGTTGCCTTACAAAGTCAAAAAGAATTGCTGTATCTTCATCCGTATCTTTTATGTAATTCAACATCAGCAATGAGTTATTATAAGACATTAAACCATAATGTCTCATAAATGCAGAAACAAACAATCTGTTGACCATTTGAATCTCTGTTAGCCCTTTACGTTTGAGGTATGAAAAGATTGCTCGTTTCATTGATGGAGACGTAAAGAATGTATGTAGTCGAAATAAAGCAAAAGAAGTTCGGAAAGAATAGGTTTAAGCTCAGGCCTCTGTTCTGAAATCTGTCGAATTCGATCGATGCGCTCCTCCAAGCGATCTAAATTCCACATTATTGCATATCTTCTCAATGACAGGCACAGTTGTTTGGCCATGTACTTCCCTTGTTCTGTTTTACCATGGATGCACCCATCTTTATCACGAAAAAAATGATTGTTATAATCATTATCACAAGGATCCAAATAATTAGGACTGTCGTCATTCGACTTTGCCCGGTTTACATATGAACAACAATATACTAGATTTGAATAATCATTTTTTCTGTCAGGATATTTTGACCATGGTTGGAGATGATCTATCTGAAAAGTTCGTTGTCCTCCAAACCAATGATCCTGGCAATCGGTATAACCACAACGATGATGGAAATCACTTGCAAGTTGATTCTTGTACTCGTGGTAATCATTTTTCTGTTTGCCGGTATAACTGCGAAATGGAGCTGTTGTTCTAAATGGATGTGTCATATTAATCTATCTTTTCTAAAAGTTCATCAACTTTGACTATCATGGAAGTCAATTTGTCTAAGCTAGATATCTTTTTTATTTCAGAAGGAAGAGCGTCATAATTGTCTAATGACTTTTCCAAAAAGTCATCAAGTTCAATAATTCTCTGCTCCTGTGTCGGATCAATATCTCCATTTTCTTTCTTCGTCAATAAAGACTGCAACTCATTCTTTGCTGATTCTATGGATTTCTGATATTTAGAAATCTGTTCCCTGATCTTATCATAGAAATGAACCTTTACACCCTCTTCTTTATTATTTAGAATGTTTTTTACATATATTAAATTTACATCATCTGTCTCCGAGACAGCGTCATTATCAAATGAAGTGATGATAAAACAAGGAAAATTAGGGCGCATCGCTCTGTATTGGCGAACTAAATCTACGCCAGTGTATGAAATATTATACTTGACATTTTCTTTAATATCATTAAGTAGATAGTCTGTCACAATAGCATCTGGATGCTGCTCGTCAATTTCTTGAAGCATTTCTTCAATTTCAGCTTTGGGAAAAATACAAGCCACATCTATCTGTTCGGCAACTGCCTCCATATAATCCTGAAACAGTTCCTGTTGCTCCTGTTCTTCATCAACAAAAATAACTTTATATGCCATATTCTATTTATTTTCGTATTTTTTTGGAAAATCTATAACAATTGCAAAGCCAATAGCTGGGCTTAATATTTTGACACTTGCATCGTAATCTTTGGCAACAAGATTTACAATCCACATTCCTAAACCCGTTCCGATCTCTTCGCCGGTAGTTCGGTTGCGTTTTGTTGTAAAGAGCGGTTGAAGTATTTCTTCGGGATTAATAATATCCGGACTCAGTCCAGGACCGCTATCTCGATATTCACAACGGATTGATTTATCTGTAACACAAAAATCCACATTGATTATCCGTTGTCTATCAACTTTCAATCTTGCAAATGCCTCGATAGAATTTGAGAATAAGTTGTAAAAAATGCTGTCAAAATCAATCTCAAAAGCTCTTATTTTCAACCCGGGATCTCCAGAATAGTTGAAAAGAACGTTACGAGACTCAAAAACAGAGTTCCATGTTAGATCAAGACCTTCAAAATAGGAATCAAGTAGGATGTCTCTTCTTCTACGTTTATCTTTTTTAATAATGCTAGTTGAGAAATTAAGCCAATTCTGCATTTTCTCATCAGTTTGTCTGGCTCGTTCCAAAAGTAAATAGGGATTCTTTCGGTCCTCAACCTGAGAAAAAACATCCTCGGATAATTTGTCTAGAAACAATGCTTTGATTTTGTCATAGCGATTGTTCATCGAAATATTCAACTTACTAAGATCATGGCTAAATGAGGCTAACATCAAACCACTACTTGCCAAAGCTCTAAGCACTTTTTGCTCCTCCCTGAGTTGTTCTATTTCCCTATCCTTTTCATCGTTAAGGGCGGCAAGCAATGTCATTGAACGATAATGAGGGTTTTTTTTATCCTCCTCCGAGTGTTTAGAATTACGCCGATTTTCAATTATTTTTTTTGCCAATAGTTCCGCTTGCTCACGTTCACGAGCTTCTCCATTTCGTTCATAGTCATCAGCGCTCATTTCTCGTGCAATAGTTGCTCGGTCGACCTCAAAAATTCCTATTATCCCTTGAATGATTTGTTTAAATACACTGAATGTTTGATTTTCTTGCAGGCCTTCTCGACTCGACTTGTCTTCAAAATCGATATTTGTTAAACGGGAAATCATGATAGAGCCTGCCACATTTTCCACCTCAACTTTATATCCACCATCGGGTTTTGCAATACCAGCCGGGCTTTTTTGTTTTCGAGCACCAAGGCCTAACCAGTCAAAAGCAGAGTCATTGCGTTCTCCATAAGGTCTAACCCTAAAACCGTCCCGGAATAGTTTTATTCCACCAAATTTATCCAACCAATCTTTACGAAGATTGTAGGCACAATGACGATAGTAGAATCGACTCTCATCTTGTCGTGTTGCAGATCGCTTTAAATAATAAAAAGTAAAATCAAATGCGCCGATATTGTGAAGTGCATTGTTGATATCTCCGTCTTTAAAGCCTGGTACTAGTTGTGCAAAAGTACGTTCTGTATCCCAGTAACCTCGAATAAAATCCAATTTGGTAAATCCTGGTTTCTGTTGGTTGTCCCTGGCAAAAAAAGAAGGAGGGATGGCTTCTACATCATACTCATTGCGAAATACTCGAATTTTAACATTCTGATCAGCTGTAGCATGTGCTGATATTTTGTAATCATAATCATCGCAAAAGGCACTCTCTACCGAACCATATTTCTCGGGATTCAATGAGTCTCGCAGAATAATAGAATAATCTGTATCTTCTGAAGGTGGCACCAACACACCTAGGTCATCAAACAATTGAGAAACCATTGTTTCATCCCATGAATCACGAAGATTGGAGATTCTCAGGATAGTCCCGTGCACGGCCTCTTCACAATTTTCCAAAACATTTTTGATGGAATCGGGAATACTAAGAGATTTTATACAATCTATGTAAGAGCGAGAAATACCTTCCAGTGTTGCTTCAACTGCATCTATTGTTTTTGAAGTGCCTTCAAAATCGCCCCAATTAACTTTCCAAAGATAGCCCGTATAGCCATACTGATTACCATTTTCATCCACATCAGAATGGACCTTGGGATCAAATACAGTAATCATCTCACAACTCTCTCCCAACTTATCAAGTGCAAACCTTCCGATTCCCTTTGCACCGGCCTTGACCCTTTTTTTTATTGAAGTAATGAAATTGTTTGATTTATTATCGGTACCAATTGTCATCCAATGGTTCTCGATAATTTGACGAGTCATTCCCTCACCACAATCAATAATATATAGCTCGGCCAGATTCTTAAGTTTGGAAACAAGAGTCTGAACATCTTTATCTGTGGATACTCCAGAAAACAGATAATAATCCTCTTTTCTTTGATATAATGATTCGAGCAAACGCACATCAATTCCTCGGTGAATCAGCCTATCATATTGAACAACAGACATTGTATCATGAAATACGCTATCTTGATTATCTAGATAAATAATGCTATACTTACTATCCGCATCATAGCCATTCTTGACAAGCTCAATTATAGCCCCCTTGGATGTGGCCACATTTTCACGACCAATCAGTCTGGCTGTGCGAGCAGATACTTTAAATGGTATTTTCATGACACGTACTCCTTACTCTTTTATTTTTATTCTTGAACCGAGTATGACAAATTTCTTTGCTGTATTGTAATAACTATAATGTACTTATTATTGTTCAATATCAACCTGCAAAATTACAAAATAATTCAATACGAAAAAAAGGGAGTCACATATTATTTGTAACGCCCGTTTTTTCGTGAATTGTTGCAGGTGATTTCCTCTATTTTATAAATTGCTGGATATGAATGTCCGGCTGGTTTTTATAGTATTCAACAGCGATTTCTTTTATCGCTTGTATGCGCATTTTTTCAAGTTGTACGGAATCATCGTATTGCTTCATTTTGAAGTTCCAGTCCCGCTGTTCCAACGCAGAAACCTTTTCTTCAACATTCTCGAAGGTGTTCACAGCAAAACTGTAGCAGCTGGAATTGGGGTTGATTTGGGTGAGATATTCCGCAGCTGCGTAATAATCTTGAATGGCAATTGCCGCATTGGCTGCTGAAGTGAGTTGTGCACAACGTTTATCTTGATAAGTCCCGTAAATTTCTTCGGTCAGACTTGTTATAGATTCATAACAAGGCACTTCCTCGGGCACGAGCATCAATATGGCAATGGCTGTTTCGTATTGCTCTTGTTTGGCATAGTTTTGGGCTTTGAGCATGATTTCCGAACAACGAGCTTGATAGTAATCGATGATTTTCTTCTTGCTTTCAGTCAAAAAAGTTTGGAATGCCTCATCAGTAACAGGAATATTGGCAATGCAATCGTTCAGAGCCTTATCTTTAGTATTTCCACTTCCTTTCAAAGTTTTACTTGTTGAATTGACAATTGTTTCATCAAACTGAACTATGGATAGCGTTAGCTCCGCCTTGACGACATAAATGTTCTGCATCCCGCCTTCAACTGTTTCAAACTGGTAAATATCAAAGTTTGGACGGACAACAAAACTGTTGGTACTCCAAGATGAAACAATGCTGTTCTTGGTACAAATCTGTTGTAGCTTTGTCCTGATCTTTCCAGTCTGAATTTCATCCAATCCATTGATTTGCGTTGGCACATCCACCCCTATTGTTATTTTTCCGACATCGTCTGTTTTTTGTGCAAAACAAAAAGGAATTATAGCGAACAGTATGCCAATACAAATGATTAACTTCTTCATAATCAATTCTATTTGATGGTGATGTAAATAGTGTTTCCTTTAATATCCCTACCGATATTCAACCCCAGGGATTTCATGAATTTGAAAATTTCCAAGGCAAATTTGTTGGGATTGTAATTGTTCCCAGTGTTCTCGTCTTTCAAGGGGATTCTCACATCGTCAAAAATCATCTGTTTTTCTGTCGTTCCTTGAATATGGTAGTTGTTTTTGTAAGCGTGAGCTTCCATCCAGAGTTCAAGTTCGTCAGAAAGCAGCAGCCCTTGATTGCCCAGCTCGGAGGACATCAGGTATTCTGAACTTTCATCGAATCCAAAATAGATGGCAATGGATTTGCCATTATTGACAATGTCAGTGAATTTGTTCTGCATAGTGTTCAGAAAATCTTCGGCACAGCTTTCCACCGCTTTACTTGCCAACTTGCCAATGTCATCCGTATAAAATTTCCCACTTTCACCGACTTTGTTGGAGAGTGAATTGCCTGTTGAACATTCGTATGCCGTCAAAATCATTTTAACCTGATTCCCTGATTGCGATAGCAATACGTTCACTTCCGCTTCAACATATACATCCGCGCCAGAACTCTGGATGATTTGTGCCTTAAAATCCGATTTGTTTTCCATTGAAAATGCCGCGTTTGCATTGGCAGCTTTCAATCTTGCCGCAAAGTCCACCGTAGTAAATCCACGATTGTCGAAAGCCTCTTTGATTTTCGTGATGGCGATTCTTTTATTGACATCATCCTCCAAGATGGTTCTCAAGTCTTCGCCCTCTTTCACATACGGAATCACCATAATCTTGGGTTGGACTGTTTGCACGGACTTGTCTCCGCTACCCGTAGATACTTCTTGGGCGCTAATAAAGGTTGATGCAAACATCAGTGCGAAAAGAAATGTTATTTTTTTCATGTTTTAATATCCAAAAGGTCTAATAATATTGTTCTGTTCCAAATCCTTTTGAAGCCCGTACAGATTGATTTTCACATCAACTGTTATCTGCTTCAAACTTCCTTTATAATGCGATATATCACTTACGGGTATGCTGGACGTAATGAAAGTTTTGTAACGTCCCTTTGACAGCAATTCATTAAAATAGCTGTTGTTTTTCCGTAAATTTTCCAATTCATTGGTGGAAACAATGGCGTTTTTTTGTTGGGATAATGGTATTCCTCTGAACAACAATTCTTTAAAAGCAGCTTGTTCGGCATCGTTTATCGCCGTGAATCGGTTGTTCCCATACCCCACACATCGTAATGATATAGTCTGATCCGTTTCCTCCAAATAATTGATTTGATGCGTGTAATATGTTGGTTTACATCCAAAAACAGATACGGAGAGAAAGAGTACAATAATCCGAATTTTTTTCATTTGACAATCAATTTGCATTGTAAGGTATCCGCAGCATTAAATCTTGAAAATATTTCTTTGCCGCCTTTCAGTACTTTACATTCTATAAAATCATCACCAACAAGTTTTTCCACTACTACATTGCCGATTTCTGTTGGGAACGGTTTGCCATCCAAAAGTTCTACAAATTCTACGGAAAACTGATCCCCGACAACTACGCCTGTGCTTTTCCCGGCATTGAGAATTACAGTTAAGGCTGATTCTCTTTTTGTCTCTGGTACACGGAGTATTTTTGCATAGACGGGAAATGTTTTCTTGAAGTAGTCATAGAGTGCTTTTTCGACGGATTGCAATGCTTGGTTGACAGCTTGTTCTTTTGAGGCGGCTTGGGGACTGACTTCCGTTTGAAAATGCTCTGCTTCTGTGGTCTCACCTGTTTCTACATTATTCACTTTAAGAGTGAAAGCCGCACTTGCTTTGAAACCGTTCACACTGCCATCTGGATTCTTCATTGTATAGATGTTCATTTTTACCAAATGGCCGACAATCATATATTGTGCGGCGACCGCAGCATCTTGTCTGACCGTTGTTTTGCTGTCGAGGAATGCCTCGGTCTTTTGAAACTCCAATTCCTCTTTGATTTTGTCATAGCTGGTTCTGTCCACTACCGTGAAACGCCGAGTGTTTGTCACCACTTGAACAACTTTTTCAGCAACGGCATCTACAAACGGAGAGTTGACTTCGGAAGTGAATTTGGCCACCCCGACAACCATTTTATCATTCTGCTGGGCTTGCACTGTTAAGCAGACCCAGCAGAATGTAAAGCATAGAACTGCCTTCAGAAATCCATTCATCTTTTATAAATTTCCTGTGGCCTTCAATGTGTTGATGAGATTCTGTAACAGTTTTGTCGTTTCAGCCAATTTTGCAGTAGTAATGTCGAGAGCATCCACACTCCAGTTGACAGATTTGGTTGCAGACAGCGCCTGCGTGGGAGCAAGGCTTTTCACATCGTTTTGAACATCTTTCAATTGTTCAGATGCTTTGGCAGCGTCAAGACTGGCTTGGGTCAGCATAGGCAGAATGGCCAAATAATCTTTTGCATTGGCTTTGTACTTAGTGATGTCTATTTCACCATCGCCGTGATCAACGATTTCAGTTTTATACTCCGCCAAGATGTCGTTAGTGGATACGGCAACTGCCAGCAAGGGCGAAATGGTATTGACCAGACCATCCACGCTATTGACTCCTGTTTGATCGGGTTTAGCAATGATTCTGGACGCTTTGTTGCCCAGCAGGTTGGTAAGAGGAGTTGTTACATTTGCTTTTAAATCTGCTGGAAATGGAGCGACCATTGCTTGGATAAGTTCGCCGATGCTGCCACCTTTGGGCGTAAGGGTTTCCATTTTCTTTTCAATTTTCTGTGCTTTCTTCACCGCATCTTTGGAAGTCAGTTCAGTTTTCATCTGCTGGCGTTCGGCTTTCAGTTCGTCTGCGGTTTGTGCGTTTGCCATTCCTAAGCCCATCAGGGCAATTCCGATAATTAAAAAAAACTTTTTCATTTTACTTTTTTTGATTATTAAACTATTATAACATGTTGTTGATTAATATCCTAGCCAAGCGAGGCCACCATTTTTATCTACAAACGTATTCGCAATTGCCCCACAGGTGGCAGGGATGCGACAATCCTTTTCTTTCTCTTCCCAACGACGATATGCTGCACTAACACCTGCTGCCATTCCTCTTCCTCCAGCATAATTATCCAATCCGTTGTCTTTGAGCAAGGCTGCCAATGTGTCATAACTCATCTTAATATTTTGGCTGAACAACACAAGTGCCAATCGGCCTATGAACTCATAGGTTTTGTTTTCCATTTCTTCTTTTTGCATATCCATAATTATATTGGTTTTAAATTTGTTTTGCCCCAATTTGCCTTTGCATAATCACAAATGATGTACTTCTTCTCCATAAAGATACTAATAAGATTTTTCAGTTGGCAAAATTACTAATTATCAAACTCTTACGGAGTTTCGACTGTCGCCAATTCCGCCACACTTTTGTCTCCGATCAAACAACATTTATTGCTTTGGAACACTCCAACAAAAAATCGTGATGCAATAGTTTGGAAATTCTTATCAGCATCTGCAAGTCAATGGTCTCCTTACTCAGAATCTTATACACATTAGTCCGGTCAGTATGTATCGCCTTGGCGAACCAAGTGATAGTTCTACCTTGTGCCTTCAATTCAGCTCTGATCATATTTCCTACGTGTAGCGATTCCATTTGACTTGAATGCATAAAAAAAGCGTGGAAATTATTCCTTGCTTGACATCCGGGTTTCCACGCCCACTCATCTAACAAGTTATTCCACGCCGTAATTCTACGGCCTTCATAACTAATCCTTGATGAGTTTGTCCTCTCGCGAGGACGATGTGGAAATTGGATGTCAAGGATAGCTACAAACGCTATCTACTATATTATTATATGTTAGTTTATTTCTTTCTTATATTCCTTTTTTATTTTGTTGAAAATCAATATGATTCATACTATCTTTCTCTTCTTCAATCCATACTTTGGATGTGTCCTGCCTATTTGTATCGTTCAAAGTACTCTTTCAGACGTTCGGCCTGCAACTTGCTGATGTGATGAAATATAGTGCTCTGTTTTACTCTTTCAATACCATAAATGCCAATAGCTTTTCCAAATGAGGCATTGAGGAAGATGGATGGCAAAGATACAACACCCTCTAAATTTATTTCAGCTTTGCAATTGTCATTTATAGATTGACATATTATATCAAACAAAATTGCTCCGCTATCGGGATATGGACGATTGTTCATTATGTCCTTTAATTCCACCATCTTCATCAAATATTTCAAAAAAGGGAGGTCGGTGGAGACCTCCCTTTGATAGATATTCATAGAATAGTTATTATTTCCCTTCGCTCAATTTCTTATACCCTTCGTATCTCAGCTTAGCGAATTGCTCGGTCTTTGCAAATAATTCCTTGGCCTCGGCCGGGAAGGTCTTCAACAAGCTGTTGTAACGGACCTCACCCATGATGAACTCTTGGAACTTGCTCCAGTCGGGCTCTTTGCTGTCCAAGTGGAAGCCGTTTTGACCAGCTTCGTCCTCGGCGGGGTTGAAGCGCCACAGGTGCCAGTAACCGCATTCAACGGCCTTGGCCTCTTCGTGCTGTGAACGACCCATACCGACCTTGATACCGTGGTTGATACAAGGAGCGTAGCAAATCACCAATGACGGTCCCGGATAAGCTTCAGCTTCCTTGATGGCCTTGAAATACTGAGCTTGGCTTGCGCCCATAGCGACTTGTGCCACATACACATAGCCGTAGCTCTTGGCGATCATGCCGAGGTCTTTCTTGCGAACCTTCTTACCAGAAGCGGCAAATTTAGCCACAGCACCTGCCGGAGTAGCCTTGGAAGACTGACCACCGGTGTTGGAATAAACCTCGGTGTCGAGCACGAGCACGTTGACGTCCTCGCCGCTGGCCAACACGTGGTCCAAACCACCGAAACCGATATCGTATGCCCAACCGTCACCACCGAAGATCCACTGTGATTTCTTCACCAAGTGGTCTTTCAGGTCGATGATTTGTTTGCAGTAGTCGCAACCGCATTTCTC
>Ga0265301_10003882_pt1 | contig 15431 bp, 12 predicted proteins | sample AusTroGonzalo_MG_2_FD_193488 | JGI IMG/M metagenome (GOLD analysis project Ga0265301, IMG submission 193488) | Bovine rumen microbial communities from tropical cattle in Woodstock, Queensland, Australia - Gonzalo_04 | ecosystem: Host-associated > Mammals > Digestive system > Stomach > Rumen ...
CGAGTGCGAGCTGGCTGTGCAGGCCGGCGCGGACGAGGTGGACATCGTCCTGGCGCTCAACGCCTTCCTGGCCGGCGACTACGCCGCTGCGGCGAATGAGATTGCGCAGATGAAGCAGGCGATCGACGCCGAGGCTGCCAAACAGGGCCGCCGCGTCGTGCTCAAGGTGATCCTGGAGACGGGCCTGCTCGGCACGACGGAGAACATCGCGCGCGCTTCCTTCCTGGCGATGGAAGCCGGCGCGGACTTCATCAAGACCTCGACCGGCAAGGTGGAGGTCAACGCCACGCCGACGGCCGCCTGGGTGATGTGCGAGTGCATCAAGGCTTTCTACGCCAAGACGGGCCGCAAGGTCGGCTTCAAGGCCGCCGGCGGCATCTCCAACGACCGGGATGCCCTGCTCTACTATGCCATCGGCGTTGCGATCCTGGGCAAGGACTGGGTGGAAAAGGATCATTTCCGCTTCGGCGTGAGCCGCCTGGGCAACAGCCTGATGAGCGCAATTGAACAAAAGACCGTTAAATTCTTTTAATTTATACGAATCTTTCGGTCGCGAAATCGCGAAAACAGGCCCCGCACAGCGCTGTGCGGGGCTTTTCGTAAATTAAACGATTAAACGGGAAATTAAACGGATAAATCCTTCGAATTTTGCCCGAGACAAAAACTCAGGCTTATGAAAAGGTTGATTCAATTCGTTCCGACGGTCCTGCTGGCCGTCTGCTGCTCCGGCCCTGCGCTGGACCTTCCCGTCAACAACCCCGAGGACCCGGGGAACGGTCATGATCAGATCGTCCTGGGCAAGCGGCTGGAGGATCCCTATTCCGTGGCGAATATGGAGAGAGCACTCTCAGAAGTCTATGGGACCAAGGCGACGCGCGTTCCCGTCCCCACGACCCATTACTACGTCCGCTTCCTGCCCAAGAATGACAAGCAGTATGAATTGCTGGAACGTGAGGGCATCGAGCTGCTGGATCACCCGATGGATTATGAGATCATCCGGGAGGGCGACTGGTACCATGACCCGTCCGTCCCGGAAGACGATATTACCTGGCAATACGCCGTGGTGCCCAAGGACAGCCACCTGCCGGCGTTCGTGCCCCACGAGATCCTGCACGAATGCTATATCCCCGAGGATCAGGATGGGACCAAGAGCGCCGACGGCATCGACTGGGCGGCGGTGGAGCGCGCGTCCTTCCGCCTGACCGGCAACGGCGACATGCTCGAGGGCCTTCCCCAGACCAAGGGGAGCAGCGACCAGACGCCCAGCGGCCGCATCACCATCGTGGATCCCGACCGGGGCTCGCCGGAGGGTGTGCGCGGCGTGCGCGTGGCCTGCAACATCTTCGTGAAGACGGCCCACGCCTTTACCGACGAAGAGGGACGCTACCGGATGTCGCGCAGCTTCTCAGGCAAACCCCGCTACCGGCTGGTCTTCAAGAATTCCAAGGGCTTCTGCATCGGTCTGAACCTGCTGCTGGTGCCGGCGTCGATTTCCGCGCTGGGCAAGGGGGAGGCGTCCGGGCTGGACGTGCAGGTGACGCGCGATTCCGACCGCCGGCTCTTCAGCCGCTGCGTAGTCAACAATGCGGGTTTCGATTATTTCCAGCGCTGCGCGTCGGTCTCTCCGTCCATCAAGACGCCGCCGTCCAACCTGCGCCTCTGGCTCTTCCAGGGGATGGACATCAGCATCACGCCCATGCTCCAGCAGGGCGCGTTGATCGACAGCGGTGAGGTGGGCCGGCTGCTGGGCCAGTATTCCATCCTGCTCAAGCTGTTCCTGCCCGACGCCCTGGTGGGCCTGAAGGGGAAGGAGACGTATGCCGCCGCCTATGCGGAGGCGCTGCATTCCTTCGCCCACGCCAGCCACTTCATGCTGGCGGGGCGCGATTACTGGGACCATTACGTCCGCTTCCTGGCGAAGTCCTATCTGAGCTCAGGCTTCACGCTCTACGGCGTGGGCTCGGAGGAGGACCACGGCCACTGCGAGGTGGCGGAGATGTGGGCGTTCTTCGCGCAGACGGTTCTCTTCCGGGAGCGTTACGGGGACGCCATCGCGCCGCGCTTCGGCCTGGACTGGTGGTTCCACCCGCAGATTTTCACGTCCATCTCGGAGGCCGGGCTGGCCTGGCAGCGGATTTTCCAGGTCCTGGGCCCGGATGTGACGGGCCGGGAGATGCTTCAGAAGAAGCTCAAAAGCTATTACCCGGAATACAAGAGTACTATCAATCAAGCGTTTGCGTTGTACAACTAAAACTTATGAAAAACGATCGGGTGGAATGCAGTCCATAGTGCGAAGTTTTTTTTGTCATTGTTACAAAAAGTTGTATCTTTGCAATCCATTCGAGCGCGGGTGGCGGAATGGTAGACGCGCTAGTTTCAGGAGCTAGTACCGTAAAAAGTGTGTGAGTTCGAGTCTCATCCCGCGCACTTAGGATGACTTTTGAAGTCATCCTTTTTCTTTTCTAAAAATGCCCTACATATTGCTGGATGGCCGTTTTTTAATAGAGATAGTGCCATTATTATACACCGAACCCTTCTTATTTTACACTTATTTTACACCTGCAATGCCCTAAATTACCGAATTTTACATATATTTGCAGGAAGGAGAATAGGATTATATGGCAAACGTGACAAGCCGGACCAGTCCCACCGCCTTTCGGCCTCCAAAAAACTCGTGGTCCTGGGCGAGTGCTACCAAAAAGCCCTGGCAGAAGACAATGAACAAAACTAACTAACTAACCAATATAATTATGAGGAAATCAAGATTATTCATTGCAGCCATTGCCCTTATGGGCATCGCCGCCTGTTCAAAGATGGAAACTCCCACTGTGCAGGAAGAACCCGAGGTAAATGCCGTAGCTACAGAATCTGAGCAGACTGCGGATGTTAAGTCAGTTGCCTGTACCCTTAACAGCCTGTGCGAGATCTGCGAAGTAAGAGATTTCATCAAGAGCCTTATCGTTAAGGTAAACAAGTCCGAAGAAACCCCTTGGCACCTTGATGTCTACGTGGCCAAACCCAAGACCGAGGAACAGGAGGAATTCCCCTATATCAGCGGCTCTGTTGGCTTTGTCAAAGGCATCTTCCGCCCCGTTGTTTTGGATGTGGACCTCAAGATTGTGAAATTACTCACCATCGCCGGTACCATTGATGTACCTCAGATTGTGGGTAACTACGCTCACGCCATAAAGCACCTTGACTCCACTATGGGAGATCTCGTGGCCCAGTACTATCTGGATAAGGCCACTGAAGGCCTGGATATCACCATCCAGGGTACTCTTAGGTTCTTCTTCCAGGTAGAGGAGGATGAGGAAGGCAATCGCTACATCGATCTCTATCTGTACAATCCCGATGTTCCCACCTACGAGCCGGTGTCCGTTAAGGATTTCCTTGATATGTTCACTCCCATGGGCTGATAACAGAACTAAAGTTTTTTTTGTTCATAAGGCGTTTTTTACACCAAAACGGTGCGATTTTCTTGTAAATGTTTAATATAGAATAGTATGTGATAGCGGTCTCGAGTCTCATCCCGCGCACACAAAAAGAGCAAGCGATTTCGCTTGCTCTTTTTCTGTATCAGAAGCTCTCCGCTCAGTCGGCCATCGCCGCTTTGAACGTTTCGTCGATCTGGAGATAGAGGTGGTAGTACGCCTTGTCGCCCAGCTTGGTGTAGCGGCCCACGAGGGCCTGGACCTGCGTCATCAGATACTGCTTCTCCGCGGCCCATTCCTTCGGGTCGGGGGTGATGCCGTCGCGCTGCTTCGCGAAGGCGAGGAACTGCTGCTCCAGACCGGAACGGTCGAGGTAGGCGAGCAGTGCGTCGTAGTTGTCGATGGCGGCGAGCTCGCGGCCGTGGCGGTCGAACCAGGCGGAGGCGAAGCGCATCGCCGTGGCCTTGCGGTTGCAGGCCACGTAGAACGAGCCGGCGCGGGTGGTGTCGATGGGCACGAAGACGTCGGGCAGGATGCCGCCCTTCTCCACGCGCATGCTGTCGGCGGTCACCATTTCGCCGCTCTCGTAGCGGCGGAGGACCTCATAGTCATAGTCTTCGCCGTAGGGCTTCTGGATGCAGCGCCCGGAGGGCGTGTAGTAGCGCGCCACGGTGATGCGCATGCCGGAACGGTCGCTGAAGAAGAACGGCTCCTGCACGAGGCCCTTGCCGAAGGTGCGGCGGCCGTAGAGCCGTGCGCGCCCGTTGTCCTGCAGCGCGCCGGCGAGGATCTCGCTGGCGGAGGCGGAGCCCTCGTCCACGAGGAGCTTCACGCCCAGCTGCTGGAAGGGGCCGGTGCCGTCGGCCCGGAACTCTTCACGCTTGCGGTGGCGGCCCTCCAGGTAGACGATCATCGCCCGGCGGGGCAGGAAGAAGTTGGAGAGCTTGCAGGCCTGGTCCAGGTAGCCGCCGGAGTTGTCGCGCAGGTCGAGGATGAGCTCCTTCATGCCTTCCGAGAGCAGCTCGGTGCAGTGCAGCAGGATCTCGTCCTCCGTGGTCCGGGAGAATTTCGACAGGCGCAGGTAGCCGGTGGTGTCGCTGACCATGAAAGCGGCGTCCACCGACCAGGTCGGAATCTTGCCGCGGGTGATCTCGAAGGGAATCACTTCCCGGCCGCGCTGGACGGTCACGAGAACCTTGCTGCCGGCCACGCCCTTGATGCGGCGGACCATGCTGTCCTGCGGGAAATGCACCCCCGCGATGTTGGTGCTGTCCACCCGGAGCAGGCGGTCGCCCGGCTGCATGCCGATCTTCTCGGACGGCCCGCCGGGGATGACTTCGATCACGACGGCGGTGTCGTTGGGGACGTTGAACTGGATGCCGATGCCGTCGAAATTACCCATCAGGTCGGCCTCGGAGTCTTCGAGCACCTGGGGCGGCATGTAGGCGGAATGGGGGTCCAGGGCGGACAGGGCGGCAGCCGCCATGGCCTCGCTGACCTTAGCGCGGTCCACGCTGTCCACATAGTTGTCGTCGATGCTCTGGAGGACCAGGGAGACCTTGCGCCAGTCGTTGCCGCTCACGCGCAGCATGCGGCGGTTCTCGCCGATGCGGTAGATGAGCAGGGCGATCAGCAGGCCGATGACGACGCCCAGCAGGGCGACGAGGATGGATGACTTTTTCATGCGGCTAGTCCTCCGTGTCGATCCGTTCGACTTCTATGCCGGCCCGGCGAAGCAGGTCGATGCCGTCCGTGAGCCGGTATTCGTCGCGGTAGACGACGCGCTTGATGCCGGACTGGATGATGAGTTTGGCGCACTCCACGCACGGGGAGGCCGTGACGTAGAGCGTGGCCCCGTCGGCGCTGTTGGCGGACTTGGCCACCTTGGAGATGGCGTTGGCCTCGGCGTGCAGGACGTAGGGCTTGGTGACGCCGTTCTCGTCCTCGCAGATGTTCTCGAAGCCGGAAGGCGTGCCGTTGTAGCCGTCCGAAATGATCATCCGGTCTTTGACCAGCAGCGCGCCCACCTGGCGGCGCTTGCAGTAGGAATTGCTCGCCCAGATGGCGGCCATCCGCATGTATTTGTCGTCGAATTTGCTCATCGTCCCGTTTCTCTTTGGTACAGGTATCGCTTGATGCTGCGTTTCGGGGTCCGCTCGAAGTCTTCGGGCAGGAACTCGATGTGGTTGATCTGCGCGTAGGCGGGCAGGAGCTTGTTGATCTCGGGCAGGCTGTCGTTGATGCGCTGCTCGAGCTGCTCGCCGCTCATGCCGTCCAGCTCGCCCTGGTGGTAGTCGGGATAGACGAGGGCCGTCAGGCCGATCTTGTCCTCGACCACCAGCGAGTCGACCACGTAGGTGACATTGTTGATGACGGCTTCCAGCTCCTCCGGATAGATGTTCTGGCCGTTGGCGCCGAGGATCATGCACTTGGAGCGTCCGCGCAGGTAGACGTATCCGTCATAGTCGATCACGCCGATGTCGCCGGTCTTGAACCAGTTGTCGTTGGTGAAGGAGGCCTTGGTGGCGTCCTTGTTCTTGAAGTAGCCCAGGAAGACGTTGTCGCCCTTGACCTGGATCTCGCCGGGTTCCTTGTAGGGGTTCTTGGAGTCGATGCGGATCTCGCAGCCCGGCACGGGCACGCCGCAGGAGCCCTTGCGGGCCTTCCACCATTTGGCGTAGGTGATGATCGGGCCGCACTCCGTCATGCCGTAGCCGACGGTGAAGGGGAAGTGGATCTGGCGCATGAACTTCTCCACCTCCGGGTTGAAGGCGGCGCCGCCGAGGATCACTTCCTCGAAGCGGCCGCCGAAGGAGTCGATGAGGCCGTTGCGGATCTTCTTGCGGATTACCTGGTCCACGAGGGGGATGCGCATCAGCGACTTGTGGCGGTCCACCACGGGTTTGATCTGGGACTTGTACACCTTCTCGAAGATCAGCGGCACGGCGATGATGACGTCCGGGTGGATCTCGGAGAAGGCCTGCATGATCACCTTCGGACTCGGGGTGCGCGTCAGGAAATAGACGTGCGCGCCGATGGTCATCTCGAAGAGGAACTCGAACATCATGCCGTACATGTGCGCGGAAGGCAGCATCGCGACCATCTGCGACTCGCAGGTCATCTGCGGCTCCGCCACGGTGGTGGCGAAGGAGATGTTGCACCACAGCGAGCGGTACGGGAGCATGACGCCCTTGGAGAAGCCGGAGGTGCCGGAGGTGTAGTTGATCAGGGCGAGCTCCTCGGCCTGGTCCTCATAATAGTTGAGGTGCTCGGGCTTGAGGCCTTCCGGATACATCTGGTTGAAGGTGCGCGTGAGGTTCTTGCGCACGGTCACGAGGTCCTGGTTCTTGGCGTAGATGTAGTTGAGGGTGTTCATCTGCACGATCACCTCCAGGCCGGGCATCTCCGCCTCGGAGAGGCCCTGCCAGATCACTTCGTCCACGAAGAAGACCTTGGCCTCGGAATGGTTGACCAGATAATGTATGTTCTCGGGTTTGAATTCGTGAAGCAGGGGGACGGGCACGGCGCCGTAGGTCATCGCGGCCAGGAAGCACACGCCCCAGTGAGCCTGGTTGCGCGAGCAGAGGGCGACCTTGTCTCCCTTCTGGAGTCCGCATTTCTCGAACGCGATGTGCAGGAGCTCGATGCGCTCCGCGACGTCGGAATACTTGAGCGTGACGCCCTGGTAGTTGGAGAGGGCTTCGCGCTCCCAGTTCTCCTTGATGCTCTTTTCGAGCAGTTTGTTTACTGAGTGGAATTCCATATCAATTTAATGCCTTTCTTTCCCCAGGCAAGGGTCTTTCCGGGTTGATGAATGACGAAGCGGCAGCCCTTGCCGGGCCAGTCGAAGGCCGCTTCTTCGGGACGGGCCGCCTCGATGAAGGCCGTGACGGCCTCGGGGCTGCCATAGATCTGCCACCCGCGCGAGCAGGCGGTGCAACTGTCGTCGGCAAGCGCGAAGGCGCCGCCGTAGAGCGCGGGCAGGAAGCCGCGCCAGGGATTCTCATAAGGTTCGCGCTCCGTCGCGGGCTTGGCGGGCCGGACCAGCGCCACGGCGCCGCCCTCGAAGTGTACGAGCGCGATCTCGCGGACATTCTGCTCCTGTTCCCATTTGAGCGGGTCCTTCCCGCTCTCCTTGCGGAGCGCCTCCAGCTGTTTCTGGTAGGCGGTCAGCTTGACGGACGCGTCCTGCCAGCGCTCTACGGCCTCGCGGGTCTGGGGGAGCGCCACCGGCAGGGCCAGGGCGAAGCGCACTTCTGTCGGGAGGATGGCGCCGAGCCGGCTTTCGCCGAATGGCATAGCGCCGAGGATGTTCGCGTAGAAGCTGTCGTCCTCCGGACAGACGGGCGCCACGTCAAAACCGTCCGCCGCGGGGGTGAGCACGGTCCAGTCGGCCACGCTGCCGAGGAAGCGGGTCAGCGCCCGGCGGGGGAAGAAGTCCTGCAGCCAGCCCTTCGGGGCCAGGCGTTCGGGGGCTCCGCTGCCGCGGAAAATGATGAAATCCCGCCCGCCGGCGGTCGCCAGGGCCTGGCGGAATCCGGGGGCGTCCAGGATGGAGGTATGTTCGGTGAGGTGCCGCCGGACGGCGGTCAGCTGGGCGTCCGAAGGCGTGATCAGCACGAAGCCGCGCCGCTTCGTTTCCGCATCGGGCTGCACGTACTCCGTCTGCAGGCGCAGCGTGGCGGCCTGGGCGAGGAGCGTGCGCACGGCCGACACGGAGTCGGCCTCGGCGCGGCCGGTCTCCAGGGCGAGCACGGGCACGAGCGAGCCGTTATAGCACAGGGAAAGGGCCATCTTGGACTGCTTGAAGGCCGTGAGGTTCAGCCGGTGCAGGACGTTGGTCGAGTCCAGCAGCCGCAGGCCGTCCTCCAGGCGGTCGTAGCAGACCACCGCCAGCGCGTCCGAGGGGACGGCGGCGAGCAGCTCCGGAACGCGGCGCGCGTCGCGGGCGGCGTCCGTCTTCGGGGACGGATTTCCGCAGGCGAAGAGCAGCGGCAGGGCCGCCAGCAGGGCCAAGATGCTTTTTTTGCACATAACTTGCAAATATACTAATATTTTGGATTATGATTTTCCGCGGAAATCCGTAACTTTGCACGATTTTACGACCAATGATTATAGTACAGTAACAGAATATGCAAGAAATCAGAAACATAGCGATCATCGCCCATGTCGACCACGGTAAGACGACGCTGGTGGACCGGATGATCTACCAGGCCAACCTGGTGCGCCAGCCGGAAAACCTGGGCCAGCTGATCCTGGATAACAACGACCTGGAGCGCGAGCGCGGTATCACCATCCTCGCCAAGAACGTCTCCGTCATCTATAAGGGGGTCAAGATCAATATCATCGACACCCCGGGCCACAGCGACTTCGGCGGCGAGGTGGAGCGCGTGCTCAACATGGCCGACGGCGTGCTGCTGCTCGTCGACGCCTTCGAGGGCTGCATGCCCCAGACGCGCTTCGTGCTGCAGAAGGCCATCCAGATGGGCAAGAAGCCCATCGTCGTGATCAACAAGGTCGACAAGCCCAACTGCCGCCCGGACGAGGTGCAGGAGGAGGTCTTCGACCTGATGTTCAACCTGAACGCCACCGAGGAGCAGCTCGACTTCACGACGGTGTACGGCTCCGCCAAGCAGGGCTGGATGTCGCTCGACTGGAAGAAGCCGACGACCGACATCACCGCGCTGCTGGATACGATCCTCGACGTCATTCCGGCTCCGCCGGTGGTCGAGGGCACGCCGCAGCTGCTCATTTCCTCCCTGGAGTATTCCCCGTATGTGGGTCGTATCGCCGTCGGACGCATCACCCGCGGCTGCCTCAAGACGGGTCAGAATATCAGCCTCTGCAAGCGCTACGACGTCGTGCAGAAGCAGAAAGTCAAGCAGCTCATGGTCTTCGAGGGCCTGGGCAAGGCCAATGTCGATGAAGTCCAGTGCGGCGACATCTGCGCCGTGGTGGGTATCGACGGCTTCGAGATCGGCGACACGATCGCGGACTTCGAGAATCCCGAGGCGCTGGAGCCGATCGCCGTGGACGAGCCCACGATGAGCATGCTCTTCACCATCAACAATTCCCCCTTCTTCGGCAAGGACGGTAAGTTCGTGACCTCGCGCCACCTCAAGGAGCGCCTGGACAAGGAGCTGGAGAAGAACCTCGCGCTGCGCGTGAAGCCGGGCCTGACGGCCGATTCCTTCGTGGTGTACGGCCGCGGCGTGCTGCATCTCTCCGTGCTCATCGAGACGATGCGCCGGGAGGGCTTCGAGCTGCAGGTCGGCCAGCCCAAGGTGCTGGACAAGACCATCGGCGGCCAGCGTTGCGAGCCGATCGAGGACCTCTCCATCGAGGTGCCCGAGGAGTTCGTGGGCGCCGCCATCGAGATCTCCACGCGCCGCAAGGGCGCGCTGGTGCGCATGGAACCGCGTGGCGACCGCACCCTGCTGGAGTTCGAAATCCCGACACGCGGCCTCATCGGTCTGCGCTCCAACCTGCTGACCGCCAGCCAGGGCGAGGCCATCGTGGCGCACCGCTTCAAGGAGTACCAGCCGTACAAGGGCGAGATCGAGCACCGCAACAACGGTTCCCTCGTCTCCATCGAGACCGGCCAGTCCATCGCGTACTCGATGAACAAGCTGCTGGACCGCGGCCGCTTCTTCGTGGAGCCGGGCGAGGACATCTACGCCGGCCAGGTGGTGGGCGAGCATACGCGTGAGCGCGACCTGAACATCAACATCTGCAAGACCAAGAAGCTGACCAACGTCCGCGCCGCCGGTTCCGACGAGAAGATCATCCTGCCGCCGGCCATCAAGTTCTCCCTCGAGGAGGCGCTGGAGTACATCCAGGACGACGAGCTGGTGGAGGTGACGCCGCATTTCATGCGTATCCGCAAGATCCTGCTCGACCCGCTGGCGCGCAAACGCAACAGCGACAACGAGGATTAATTTTTAGTTGCTAATAGCAAAAAAATTACTAACTTTGCAACCCTTTGTAGTTCAACTGACAAGTCTGGCCCCCGGAACGAACCGCCTGGAGTGGCACGCGGGAGCCGAGTTCTTTGAAACATTCGGGAACGTGGAGATCCTGGACGCCGATCTGAACGTGACGGCACAGGTGATCAGCCGCGGGTTGACCGTGGACGCCGCCTGCACGATGTCGGGCAGCGTGACCGTCGCCTGCGACCGGTGCCTCGAGGACCTCGTGATTCCGGTGGACGCCTCTTTCGAAGAGACGTACACCCCCGAAGGTGGCGAACTGGACCTGTCGCAGGATGTGTACGATTACGTATGCACCTCGCTCCCGCTCCAGCGTGTGCATCCCGAAGGAGAATGTAACCAGGAGACTACGAAGTATTTGTGCAAATAATATTTAAAAAGATAAAGCAATGGCACATCCGAAACACAAACTTTCCAAGCAGCGTCGTGACAAGCGCCGTACGCACGATTTCGCGCCGGTCCCGACCCTCGCCACCTGCCCGAACTGCGGCGCGACCGTGATGTATCACCGCGTCTGCCCTGAGTGTGGCTACTACAGAGGCCGTCAGATCGTTGTCAAAAACGCTGAGTAACCTCTAGAAAAGCCGCCTAGCGCGGCTTTTTTCAGCTTGATGGCTCTGTAGTTCAACGGATAGAATAGTGGTTTCCTAAACCATAGATAGCAGTTCGATTCTGCTCGGAGCTACGAAAAAAAGCCAGGCATTTCGCCTGGCTTTTTTCGTGGGGAGTCGCGTGGACTCAGCGCGTCTTGAAATCGAAGCGGATGTCCACGGGGATGTTCTCCAGGCCGAGATTCATCAGGTCGGCCTTGTACTCCTCGCTGCGCTTGGCGTACGTGTCCTCGAACTGCAGGGCGTACTCCCGGTCGCCGGTCGCCTGGGTCTCGAGCACCAGCGCGGTGAGCTCGGACAGGGCGCTCTCCATCTTGCCGTAGTCGAGCGAATACTGGCCGGACGCGTGGCGCTCGAAGGCGCCCGCCTCGTGGAGGTAGTTGTAGATCATCGTGTTGGCCCGACCCAGGGCGGAGCCTTCGCCAAAGCGCTCGGCGCGCACCAGCGTGGCGAAGAAGGTCGTCAGGGCGTCTTCTTTCGTGAACAGGTGATGGATGTCGAAGTGGCGCTGCAGCTGGCAGACCAGCAGCACGCCGCCCGCCAGGGCCTTCACTTCCTCGAAGGTGAAGGCGGCGCTGCCCAGGGCCTGCTCGACGCTGCCCCGGCCGTTCACGGTCTCCTTGACGCCCAGGCCGTGCGCCACCTCGCGGAACACCACGTTCCAGAAGAAGGCGTCGGAGGACAGGTGCATCGCGTCGTCGGTGGTCAGCAGCACCTCTCCCGAAGGAGCCACGATGCTGTTGAATTTGGCGCGGATCACGTTCTCGAGCACGATGGTGCGGGAGCCTTTGTCCTTCTGTACGTCCGGGTCGAGGGGCAGGTTCAGCGCCATCACCTTGATGCCGGCGTTGGCCTTGCCTGCGTAGTACAGGGCGTCGCAGGAGAAGATGTTGGAACCCGTGCCGGGCTGGAAGGTCTTGTAGGCGGGATCGCCGGGCAGCTCTTCCTGGAATTCGCCGATGCGGGAAACATACTGCATCAGTTCGGCGGTCCGGGCCTCGTTCTTCAGGAGGACGAACGCCTCATAGGAACGCTTGATGCCCAGCAGCTGGTCGTCGGCCGTCTCGTTGGGGCCGATCACAAGGTCCATCTTGCTGTCGTCCATCTCCAGCCACTTGAGGCTGCTTTCGTAATAACGGTCGCTCCGGAGGGCATCCGCCTTGGAAAGCAGGTACTCCTGGACGCTGGGTTTGATGGTGATGTCAGCCGCGGCTTTCAGATAGTCCGCGATCTTGTCGAGGTGCGCCTTGTAGGCGTCGTGGTACCAGACGGCCTGGAGCGAGCCGTCCTCGGCGCGGCGGATCATCGTATAGGGGCTGCACTTGTCCGGGTTGTTCCAGGCTTCGAATTCCTGGACGGTCATGTCGGCCGGGTAGAAGCCGGCGCCGGGCAGCCGGTCGGCATAGCCCTCGACGAAGGACTTGCCGTCGGCGCGGTCCCAGGGACCGTAGTTGATCTCGGCAAAGGTTTTCTGCGTGGGATCGGTGAGGCTCCCCAGCAGGGCGTTCCGGTCGCCGAAATACTGCTCCCAGTAGATGGCGTCCACCTCGGCCGCGGCGAAGCGGTAGAGGTTCAGGACTTCCTTGCCGTTGTCGGAGATGCCGCTGAGATCCGGCGTTTCAATGCTCACAAGCGCGTAGTCGGCCACCTTTCTGGTCAGGGGCGACTTGGGGGAATGGTCGCAGGCGCACAGGGCGGCCGCGACCAGGATGGAAATGAAAAAATAGTTAAGTTTCATATAGTATCTTGCAACGATTGTTAGACGATATGCAGGGCCCGGGCCCCCATCAGGATCAGATAACCGATCACGATGCTGAGGACGCCGACGATGGCACCCATCTTGGCCATGTCTTTCTGCTTGACCAGGTTGGTGGCGTACGCCAGGGCGTTGGGCGGGGTCGAAATGGGCAGGATCATGGCGCTGCTGGACGCGATGGCCACGCCGATCAGGACGGTGGTGGAGCCGCCGATGGTTGCGAGCTTGTCGCCCATGGCCGTGCAGACCACCACCAGGATGGGCATCAGCAGGGCCGCCGTGGCCGAGTGGGAGATCAGGTTGGAGAGTCCGTAGCAGATGAGGCCGGACAGGACCAGGATCAGGATCGGGGAGAAGTTGCCGAAGGGGATGGCCTTGATGAAGAGTGCGGCCAGGCCGGAGCCGTTCATCGCGTAGCCCAGCGCAAAGCCGCCGGCAACCATCCAGATGACCGACCAGTTGATTTCTTCGAGGTCGTATTTCGTGATGATGCCCGCCATGGCGAAAACGGCAAAGGGAATCAGCGCCACCGTGTACGTGTTGATGCCCGTGACGGTGTCCAGCATCCAGAGCAGGATGGTGACGATCATCGTCACGATGACCAGGGTGGTCTGCCGGCCGCGTTTCATCTCGCCGTCAATGTGGAGCTCGATGGTCTTCTGGGAGAAGGGGAACAGCTTCTTGAGGATAAACCAGGCGATCACGATCATGATGAGGACCATCGGCACCATGAACAGCATCCACTGGCCGAAGCCGATGCCGAAGGCCAGCCCGTCCGGGTCGTTCAGGTATTTCAGGGCGATGGTGTTGGGCGGGGTGCCGATCGGCGTGCCCATGCCGCCCAGGTTGGCCGCGATGGGAATGCTCAGCGCCATCGCGATGCGACCTTTCCCGGCCTCCGGGAGTTGCTTGAACACGGGCGTGAGGAAGGTGAGCATCATCGCCGTGGTGGCGGTGTTGCTGATGAACATCGAGAAGAGCGCCGTCACCAGCATGAAGCCGAGCAGGATGTGCTCGCTCTTCTTGCCGAAGGGCGTGAGCAGCACCTTGGCCAGGTAGACGTCCAGGCCGGTCTTCGTGGTGGCGATGGCCAGGATGAAGCCGCCGATGAACAGCATCACCACCGGGTCGGCGAAACTGGCCATGACCTGTTTGTAGCTGAGCAGCTGTCCGGCAGAGGCCGGGTTGCACAACCATTTGATGCCGGAATCGGACGTGAACAGCAGGAGCAGGACCATGATGGAGACGGAGGTTGCCCAGGCGGGAACCAGCTCCATGACCCACATCAACGTGGCGTAGACGAAGATGGCGATGATCCGCTGCTGGATCTGGGTCAGCCCCTCCAGGCCGAAGGTCTCCACAGGCAGGAACCACAGGAGCAGGAATACGGCGGCAACGAAGAGCAGCCCGATGGTTTTCTTTTTGAAAATAGCCGGATTGTAGCGCTTGTCGTGACGCAGCTTGTGCATCTGCTCCACCAAGTGGAAGCCTGTGAAAATCTTAAACATGGTGCTCTTTTTCTAATTCGACCGCGAAGTTAGAAAGAAAGGAGATCCGTTTTTATTGACGAATAAGGTATTTTTCGATAAAACCATTAGATATTTTCGATAAATCGACCTATCTTTGCGGGCGCGTATAATAGGTATAAAATGGAGCTTCGTCAGTTGAAATATTTTGTGGAAGTCGCCAAGCAGGGGAGTTTCTCGCTTGCGTCCAAGTCCCTGTACATCACCCAGAGTACCATCTCCCAGCAGATCGGGAAACTGGAAGAAGAATTGGGCGTGCAGCTGCTGACCCGTGACACGCGGCACGTGGCGCTCAGCGACTACGGGGAGCAGTTCCTCCCGCATGCAATCGAGGTCATCGAGGACGCCCAGATGTGCTCGGACATCATCCGGGATGTCAAGGACCTGAACACCGGCTCGCTCCGGATCGGGTCCACCTATTCTTTCGGACCCCTGATCCGGCAGTCCGTCCGCGATTTCTACAGCCTCTATCCGCACGTCCGCCTGAGCCTGTTCAGCGCCTCCTGGGCGGAACTGCAGCAGAAACTGCTGGACCGGGAGCTGGATATCGCCCTGGCCTACAAGTCCACCGTCAGCGACGAGCGGATCGAATCCAAGTTGCTTTTCGAGAACCGGCTGTGTCTGATCGGGCGGAAGGACGAACTCAGCGACTGCGCCAGCCCCGTCCCGGTCGAGGCGCTGAGCCGCTATCCGCTCGCGCTGCCGCACAAGGGCTTGCAGGCCCGGGACATGCTGGAGTCCGTCCTGTTCGCGCACGACGTGGACCTGGACATCCGGCTGGAGAACAACAATATCTTCGCCATCCTCGACCTGGTGCGGTCCAGTCCGCTCCTGACCATCCTTTCCGGCGAAGCCGTCCAGGACATCCGGGAACTGTCAGCCATCCCCATCGACCATCCGGAAAGCCGGATGCAGGGATGCTATCACTGCATGAAAGGGGTGTATCGGAAGAAATCCACCCAGGCCTTCATCGACATCCTTATCGAGAACAACAGTCTGCTACCTCGCACTCCATTTCGATGAGCCAGGCGGGGCGGCAGACCCGGGCCTCCAGCAGGACGCGGGGGATGCTCGGGAAGCGGCGCTGCATGTAGGCGTCAATGAGCGGGTAGTCGGAG
>Ga0265301_10003883_pt1 | contig 15431 bp, 7 predicted proteins | sample AusTroGonzalo_MG_2_FD_193488 | JGI IMG/M metagenome (GOLD analysis project Ga0265301, IMG submission 193488) | Bovine rumen microbial communities from tropical cattle in Woodstock, Queensland, Australia - Gonzalo_04 | ecosystem: Host-associated > Mammals > Digestive system > Stomach > Rumen ...
CCGAGCTGAAGAGGTCGAAACGTCCGGCACAGTTTTCCAGCAGTTTGTGCGTCATGCTTCCGACGTTCGCGCCGTGCGGGAAGTCGCGGAAGAGATTCAGGTCGACGGACGGGACGGCGGGCGCGCGTGCGGCGTCGGCGGTTTCGGTTTCGAGCTCGTCCGGGAGCGCATCGTTCTGTTCGTCCAGGTCCGCCGGAGTTTCGCCTTCCACGTCGGCGCGGTCGTTCAGGATGTTGTGGAACGCGGAGAAGCTCATGATGCTCCATTTGTCCCGGATCACGCCGGAGAATTCCGCCGCCGTTGGATTTTCCGGCGCGTCTTCCTGCCGAAGCGGTCCGATGTCGGTTCGCCGCCCGAAATGCCGCTCGAAGACGCCGTTCCGCCTGGTATGGAACTCCATGTCCGCTTCGTCTTCGCCGCCGTTCAGATCGTTCCACCAGTCGGCGATCGGCTGCGGCAGGACGTCCTGCGAATCGGAGGTGGAGAAATACCCCTGATCCCAGTTCTGTTCCGCGAAGGTCTTCCCTGTGACGGATTCCGCGTCGGGACCAGTACCGGATTCCGCTCCCGGACGCCTGTGCGAGGTCATGAGTACGCCCGTCGCGGATTTCGTGAAGTTGATGGAGTTTCCCGAAATCTTCCCGTTCGGATCGAGCTGCTGGGTGTACAGGTAGGTGGCCAGAGACGCGCGGGTGAGCGCCACGTAGAGCAGACGCAGACTGTTGCGGAATTCCTCGTCTTTCGCGGTCGTCCTGCACGCGTCGCTCAGGCCGAAGTCCAGGACGACGCCTTCCCCGGCCGGTTCCCCGGCGTCCTGCGTCCGTGCCGCGGCATTGATCCTGTACGCGATCACGCCGCGCTGCATGTGATTCCAGTCGGTCTTGGAGGGGAACGGCACGAACACGACCGGGAACTCCAGTCCCTTCGCGGCGAACATGGTCAGAATCTGCACCGAGGCGGAGTCTCGGTCGAGGCGCAGCTGGTCCGGGTTTTCCTCGGATTCGTCCGCGGGGGCGCCCTCCATCCTGCCGCTGATGATCAGGTTCAGGGCGTTCAGGACGTCTTCCGGCAGGAGGTGTTCCCGCGTTTCCTTCCGATACAGCAGCTCCATCATCTGGATCAGGTTCGTGATCACGCGTTCGCCGTTGAACTCGGAAAGGATTCGCGTGCGCGGGGATTCGCCGTCGTTCACGGGCGTGTCCATGAATTGCAGAAATGCGGCCGGAAGCCCGGACTGCGCCCATATTTTTCCGTATTCCGCCATCTGTTTCAGGAGACTTTCGAGCCCGGCGGAGTTGGAAACGACGTCGTCGCCGGAAAACCGGAAAAACGGGGAGAGCATGAGGCCGCGGACGAACTTCAGATCGGGGTGCAGGAAGCACTGGAGCAGCAGGAGCAGGAGTTCCGCCTCGTCCGAGTCGAAGACCTTGCCGGACTTGCACGCGGATGCGGCTATGCCTTTCGCGTTGAGGCGTTTCACGAACTCGGCGGCCTGATCGTGCTTCTGCACCAGGATGGCGATGTCGGACGCGCGAAGATGTCGCGGCGGTTCCGGCTTCCCGGCGTCGTCATCGTCGTCCTCCGGCTTGTCCTTCACCAGCATGTGGCAGGATTCCGACAGCAGATACCGGATTTCGCGCACGACGTCGTTCATGATTTCGTCCTCGCAATCGCCTTTCCCGCCGATGTAGTGCCGGAGGCGGAGCGACCCGCCGGGATCGGTCGGGAAGTCGTCCGGCTTCCCCGACGCGATCGATACAAACGGAATGTCCTTCTGCAGGAAAACGCCATCGGTTTCGTGCGTTTCCTCCAGGTCGCCGTCGCTGAACATGCGGTTCACGGCTTCGATCATGCCGGGCGAGCTTCGGAAATTCTTCGTCAGCGTGAACTTGTCGTCCGCGGTCTCCTTCGCCCGCAGATAGGTGTAGATGTCGGCGCCGCGGAATCCGTAGATGGCCTGCTTCGGGTCGCCGATCATGTAGAAAAGCACGGGGCAGCCCCGCGGGAAACACTTGTCGAAGATGCGGTACTGAATCTGGTCGGTGTCCTGAAATTCGTCCACGAACACGGCCTGGAATCGTGACCGGATCAGTTCCGCCAGAACGTCGTCCGCCTGAAGCGCGGCGTCGAAATCCCGGATGATGTCTTCGTAGGAGATGGCGCCGGCCTTGTCCTTTTCGGCCAGGAGCTCCGTTCTGACATAGCGGTAAACCTCCCGGTAAAGCTGCTGCTGTCCGTTCAGACTCTCGCTGTCGGCGCTGTCCCGGTCGACCGGCTGCGAGGCGAATTCCGCCGCCTTCCGAAGCTTCTCGAACTTTTCGTCGTTTCGGTCGTCGCCGCCGTAGAAACGGTTCCGGCAGAACCTGCGGACCAGGCGGTCCCTGTACTCGGACTCGTCCGGGATCAGCTCCGTTTCGAACCCGTTGCCGGACTTCAAAGCGTATTCCCGGAGCATTTTCTGGCAGAACCCGTGGATCGTGCTGACCGTCATTTCGTCGATGGAGCTGACGGCAAGCTGAAGCAGGAGCCTGTCCTTCTGCTTTTCGGCGAATTCGAACATGTCCGGCTGATCCGGGGCGGAGGCGTCCGCGCATCTGCCGCGACCGGCGCGTTTTTCCGTTCCGTTCGCGGTCTCGCCCGAAGAGGCGGCAGATTGACGTTCCGCGTTTGACTCCAGCTTGTTCAGCTCGCTGTTCAGGAGCTTCAGGATGCGGTCCTTCAGTTCATCCGCAGCCGCCTTGGAAAAGGTCGTCACGAGGATCTTCCGCACGGGCACGCCCTTTCGGATCAGCCGCAGGATCAGGTGCGTGATCGTGTAGGTCTTGCCCGTTCCGGCGCTTGCCTCGATCAGATATCTGCCGCCGTGTGCGGATGTGTCTTCCTGACCGGAGCCGGGCCGGAACTCCGGGGGAAGGTTCAGGGGATAATCTTGGGTGTCGCAGACTTTCATTTCGTTTTCCCTCTCCCCTTTCCCGGCTGCGTCTCCTGACGGAAGACCACGGCTCCGAAGAACGCCGCGGCGAGGGCCTTGAAGCAATCGCTGATCGGGAGCTCCGTTCCGAAATACTTGCCGAACCTGTCGACGTCGCCCGTGCTGTTTGCGCCGCCGCCGTTCCAGCCGTCTTCCGCCGCCGCGGCTTTTTTCCGCTCGTCCGGTTCCGCGAAATACGCGTAGGATGTTTTGGGGAAGAACGGCAGAGGCTTCCGCAGCCCGGCATGGTAAAGACACAGGAATAGCCTCATGACCCGTTCCGCTTCGGACGGCTCCATCGCATCCGCTTTCGCGACAATGCGTTTCCTGTCGCCCAGGAACACGATCCGGGTTTCGGTCTTCCTGACGAGGTTGGCCCGGATATGGTCCAGGATCGGCCGGACCAGCTGTGAACCGGCGATCTTCTTTGCGAAACTCCCCGCCATCTGAACGCACGGTCCTTCGGGATTTTCGGGCCGGTACACCTTCGCGTCCGGCAGGATCAGCGTGGCCCGGAACGTGCCAGTCGGGACGGAGTCGTAAATCAGTCCGGCAAGCGCTCCGGCGTCCGCGGCGGAGCATTCAAACTCCATTTCCTCCGCCCGGATCGTATGTTCCGTCATGTTCTGTGTCCGGGCTTCGATTTCCTGCGCGAGCGCGGCTGCTTCCGTCCAGTCCTGCCAGTCGTCCTCGTTCTGCGTCAGCCGGACGCATCCGTTGACCTTCAGCCGCCGCAGGGCGACCTGTTCCAGCGCGTTCCGGTCGGAACCCGCGGCTTCCAGATACGAACGGAACAGTTCATCCTTCTCCCCGAAATCCAGATCGGTCTCGAACGGCTCCGAATCCTCTGGCGAGGACGTTTCCGACACGGACAGCCGGGCGTCAAGACCGTCTCTGACAAACTGTTCCGCAGGTTTGGTAAAAAACGATTTCAGCGTTTCGAGTTCGATGGCGGGGCAGGGCGGATCCGTCTGTTCGCCTTCCCCAGGGTGAATCCCGTCGCGAATGTCGAACCGCGGTCTTTCCCCGGTCGCCTCGGTGTTCGACCGGTCGGCGATCCGCTTCGCCGCATCCCGCATGGCGCGGGAGAATGACTGGTTCACGGCGCCGGGCCTGAAGAGTTCGGGCGAAAAGGCGTGGATCGGCTCCTTCAGCTCGATGAAACTGTTTTTGCCGAAATCCCGCGTCAGATAGTTTCTGAGCTCGTCCACGCACACGGACGGCGGCTTTTCCTTGCGGTCGTGGATGTCCCGCCCCACATAGCTGATGTAAAGATACTTCCGCGCGGCCAGGATCGTGTCCAGGAAGAGCTGGCGCGATTCGTCGCGTCTGACCGGATCGCCGGGCTCGCGTCCGACCCCGGAGTCTCGGGTCCGGCGGCTCTGCTGCATGATGTCGAACTCCCGGTCGTCGTCATCCTCCGGGAACGATGCATGGTTCATGCCGAGGAGCAGGATCGCGTCGGCGGGAATGCTCCGCATGGGGCGAAGCCCGCAGAACGTGATTTTCCCGCGCATGAACCCCACGGTATTGTCCTCCGGCTTCGCATGTTTGTCCTGCAGATACGCCAGGACGATTCCGGAGGTCAGAGGGACGTCTTCCGCGCCCGCGTTCACCAGCGTCTGGCGCCAGACGTTCAGCACGCTCAGCAGAAGCGTTTTCAGTTCGGAATCCCCGCCGAACAGCCAGCCGGCCGATTCGGCGAGCAGGTCGTACCATGCGCGGAACGGCGCGCCCTCGCGCTCCAGCCTCCGCATGGTCTGCGCGATGTCATGCAGTTTCGCGACCAGGGCCGCGAACTTGCCCAGCAGCTCCGCCCTGCCGCCGTCGAATCCCGGCACGGGAAAGATTTCAGCCTCGTCGCCGACCTGATACGGGAGCATGGGGTCCGCGTCCACGGCGTAATCCAGCAGCATGCGGTCGAATCCCGCCTGCCAGCTGTTCTCCGGGAATGCTTTCCCGCCAGAGAGCTCGTGTTCCTTCGCATCCCAGCCCCAGCGGATGCCCGCCCGCATCGCGCGGGTCAGGCAATACTGACACTCGTCCGGGGCGATCCCCCAATGCTCCTGCAGCGACTGGTCCTGCAGGATGGCGAAGACTTCCGACGCGGCGAAATCGCCCTTGAAGAGCGCCAGAATTTTCATCAGCGTGCCGTAGGACGACAGGCGCTCCGTCCGCGGCTGATCCGCGATGGACACGCCGAGCCGCCGGTCGCCCGAATGGTTGAAAACGGCATCCACCAGCGGGGCGTAGTCCGCCGGGGTCGGGGTCATGATGAAGATGTTCTTCAACGGCAGGTCGCGATCCTCGTTCAGACAGTGCAGAATGAAGTTGTGCGCCGCCTCCACCTCCCGGAACGCCGAGTAGCAGTTCCGTATCTGGACCGAACGGCATCCATGTCCTTTTTCCTGTTTTTCCGGCCGGACGTCGGTGGCTTTCAGATCGGCGCGGATCCGTCTCTGAAGCCGGTGCAGGATCGTGCCCTCGTCCGGCGCATCCGTCTCCGAATCACCGAAATCGGCCTGGTCGGTCCATTCCGCGGTCCTGTTCAGCATTACGCAGCTCTGCATTGCGAAGGAGGACAGCAGCGGATTGTGCTGGAAATACATGGTGTTCAGGTCCTCCAGCAGCCGGACCGGGTCCTGGCCTTCGTGGAAATACCTGTTCAGGAATTCCCGCAGTTCATCCTTGTTCTTTTTGCAGTCCGCATAATATTCCCCGCTCGGCACGAGATGGTACAGCTTGACGGTCGCCCCGCGCCTGTGAAGCTCTTCCAGACACTGAAGCACGGTCGGCGGCAGCTGGGAAAAACCGAAGATGCGGATCGGCTGGTCGCCGCCGTCAGGTCCCGTCCCGCCGGACACGCCGCCGGGCACGTCGCCGCCGCGCACGAGCCTGTCGAACACCGCGGCGAAATGGTTCCCCTTCCAATCCTCGCCCGCGATGCGTCGCCAGAGCTCACCCTGCCAGAGGGCATCCGGTTCGCCGTTCAATCCGTGCGGCGTCCGGCCCGCCTCCCATGCATTGATCCACCACGGACGGTACAGCATGTATTTGTCGTACAGGTCTCCGAGCTGGCGGGACAGGTCGTACAGACGTTTTGAGTCGCCCCGGATCCACCGCGTCAGCATGGGAAAGACGGATTCGGATTCCGAGTCCAGCAGGGTCCGGTAAATGCGCCAGCCGATCGTCTTCCCGTCGATGTCAGGACGCTCGCCCGCAGTGCGCGGCAGGAAACGCCGGAAGACCGTCATCAGCGAGGGAAATTCGAGCTGGGCCGCGATCCCGTACCGATGTGCGAAACGGAGGGAAAGGTACCGCTGAATGCTCCGGTTCGGCACGATGATCCGCGTCTTGCGGAAAAGATCGTGCTGCGCGGCTTCCGCGCGGACCTCGTCAAGCAGCACGTCCGCCAGGGCGTCCATGCTCAATTCGCGGCAGACGCGCGGTGTTTCGAAATGCTCTCTCTGATCGTCCTGCATGAGGAATGGATTTTCAGGTGGAATCATGGGGTGGGAACGATGGTTTTCTGTTTATAACAGAAATATAATTCCGTTTAATGGAATGTCAAGGTCATTTCAGACCCTCCGCCGAAAGAAACACCGGAAGGATCGTCCGAAAGGTCAAAAAACAGAGCGCAAAAAACGGGACCGCACATTACTTGCACGGTCCCGGATGAACCTCGTGCGCGAGCGGAGCCGCGCACACGGCAAGCCGTGTCGATACAGTGCGCGGCTTGCGCTCGCGCACATCGAAATCTTACGAACGGATCACGGCGAGGATTTCGTCGCGCTTGGCCTCCATCGTGGCCTTGTCCTTTGCCTCGACGATGAGGCGGAGCAGCGGCTCGGTGTTGGACGCGCGGAGGTTGAACCACCAGTCGGAATATTCCACGCTGATGCCGTCGAGCTCGAACATGCGTCCGTCAGCATACTTGGCACGGATTTTGTCGAGGATGGGCTTCACGTCGGGGACCTTGGAGTTGATCTCGCCGCTCTGGTAGTATTTTTTCAGGGGCTTCACGAGCTCGCTGACAGGACGTTTTTCCTTGCAGATCAGGTTCGCCAGCTTGATGATCGCGAGGCCCTGGGATTCCGCCACGTAGTTTTCGCGGAAGTAGTAGTGGCCGGAGAGTTCGCCCGCCATGACCGCGTTTTCCTTGCGCATCTGGTTCTTGATGAACGCGTGGCCCACGCGCGACATGCTCGGCTTGCCGCCGTGGTCGCGGATGGCTTCGCGGACGGCCCAGCTGCTGCGGAGGTCGTAGAGGATGGTGGCGCGGCCGCAGCCGGGTTCGCCGAGGATGTCCATGGCGATCAGCGCGGTGAAGAGGTCCATCGGGATGACCTGGCCCTGATCGTCGATGAATCCGCAACGGTCGGCGTCGCCGTCGAACGCCGCGCCGAAGTCAGCTCCGACCTCGACGACTTTCTTGCGGATGGCGTCGAGCGTGTCGAGCTGGAGCGGGTTGGCGAGGTGGTTCGGGAAGGTGCCGTCGAGGGTGTCATACATGGGAATGACCTCGAAGAAGTCCTTGATGCCGGCGAACTCGTAGAGGCCCATGGCGTTGGCGTAGTCCACCACGACTTTGAGCTTGCGGTCCATCTTCGCGTAGGAACGCAGGAATTTCGTGTACTCGGGGGCGATGTCGTACTGCGTCATCGTGCCCGGTTTTTCGGCGGCGGGGAAATTGTCCGCCTCGACCAGCATCTGGATGTCCGCGATGCCGGTGTCGCCGCTGATCGGCACGGCCTGCGCCTTGCAGAGCTTGAAGCCATTCCATTCGCCGGGGTTGTGCGACGCCGTGATCATCACGCTGCCGTCCGCGCCGAGGAATCCGTTGGCGTGGTAGGACATCGGGGTGGAGCAGAGGCCGATATCGACGACGTCCGCGCCCTGCTTCATGATGCCGCGGGTGAGCCCCTCGAAAAGCGGCTGGGAGTGCGGCCGCATGTCGCGTCCCACGACAATCTTCTTCGCGTTGGTGAAGACGACGAATGCGCGCCCGATCTTCTCCGCGAGTTCCGCGTCGATCTGCTCCGGATAGATGCCCCGGATGTCGTAGGCCTTGAATATACCAGACATGGTCCTGCTCCTCAGAAATGGTTGGTTGTGTGCCGGAAACGCCCGGCTGGACGAAGTTGCCCGTGCCGGTTTTCCAAAAAATATATAAACATATCACGCGAAGCGCGGAAAGTCAATCCGAAAACGGAAAAAAGGCGGAAAAAGGCGGGGCGGATACAGGCGGAAGCGTCAAGTGTTTCCGCATGGCGGGAAGGCCGGGTTTCCGTTCCGGCGGCGTCAGACTTTGCTCTGGCGGGGGGCGCTTGGAGCGACGGACGGGATGCCATTTTCCTGGCCGGGAAAGGGAAAAAGCGGCGCGGAATCGGCTTTTTTATAGAGAAAAATGGAAAAAGAGGTTGAAAGCGGCCAAAAGTATGGTATATTGCTCATGTAGCATTTTTTCAAAAACGGGGCGTGTGTCCGCGCATGCCCCTGAAAACTGTCGCAAAGGAGCAAGACAAATGATTCTGGCAAACATCGAACTCCCGGTCCTGATCGTCTACATCGCGATGGCTGTGGGCTTTATCGTCATGGTCTGGGGCATCAAGAACCTCAACACGAAATCCAGCGCCCGCCTCGTCATGATTCTCGGCGCCCTCATCGTGTTCGGCGCTTTCGCCGCCAGTTTCTTCGTGTCCGGCGCGAAATCCGAGGATAAGCGTCTTGACAAAAACGCCCGCACGTTCCTCCTCGCAAAGGCCGAAAAAGCCGCCACGTACATCGCGGACCGTTTCCCCGAGGATGGGGCCGCCGCATTCCTGATCGACGAAGCGTCCTACAACGACTCGGAATCCGACGGCCGTCTGCTGTTTGACGAGGTTCAGAAACGCCTGTCGGACAAGGGTATTTCCTGCGGCGACGTGCTTCTCGTGGGCGAATCCAAGGAGGTCGTCGACAAGAAGACCGGCGAGACGAACACCGTGGTCGAGGACCCGACGGACGCCGCCATCATGAAAAAGGCGCTCGACCCGGTCTACGACAAGGTCGACATCGTGGTCAACTTCGTGGGGCTTCCCAGCTCGGTCGCCGATCTCAAGAAAATCACGTTCCTCACCCGCAAGAACGCGGCCACGGGCAAAAACAACATGCTCCTCATGTGCGACAACGGGCTTCCCTACGTCGAACAGGACATGCTGAAGGCCGGCCGTGTTTGCGCCATCATCGACTACATCAGCGCCGCCGGCGAGTCGTTCGACATGCAGAAGGACTCCGCGCCGAAGAACCTCTCCGATGCGTTCGACCTCATGTTCTTCTTCGTCAATGCGGATACGCTCGGGGAATTCATTTCGGATAACCCGAACTACTTCATCACGAAGTGACCCCGGCGCAAACCGCGCAGGATTCCGCCGCGACAAGAACGGATCCTGCACGGTCCGGACGTAAATCCGACGGACGGCGCGTTCACGCCGGACCCGAAGGAACGCGATCCGGACGGACGCGCAAAGGAAAGCACAGTGCGGGACGCGGCGACGCGTCCCGATTTTTCTGAATGGAACCGTAATAAAAGCCACAGCAGGGAGAAAATAAAGTCATGTCGGAACAGGAAGAAGTCAATGCCGCATTGAACCGGTTTACGCCCAGGGCGCGCCAGTCGCTCCTTTCGGCGCAGAAGGAGGCGGAACGCATGAACCACGACTGCGTCTCCGTGGAACACCTCCTGCGCGCAATATGCATGCTGAACGACGGCGTGGCGGTCGAAGTGCTGCGCGCCATGAAGGTCAATTTCCAGACGCTGCTTTCGGAACTCGCGCGGAAACTCCCGCAGCAGGGCGCGGAAACGCGCCAGATCGGGGCTCCGCCGTTTTCCGCCAGCCTCCGCAGGATCATCATCAAGTCCGGCAACGAGGCGGGCGCGATGCACATCAACTTCATCGGCACGGAACATCTGCTCCTCGCCATTCTCAACGACGGCTCCACGTCGGCCGCCGGCTTGCTCCGCGTGTTCAAGGTCGATCCGGCCATGGCGAAGAAGCGGATCCTCGCCAAATTCGATCCCGACTACCTGCCGGAAAACGACGACGATGACGACGAAACCGACGAAAACGATGAAAAATTCCCCGGCGACAGCGACGGCGAAGAAGGCGATCAGGACCAGCCGGCCCTGAACACGTTCGGACGCGACCTGACCGCCCTCGCGCGGGACGGCAAGCTCGATCCGGTCATCGGCCGCCGCGACGAGATCGAACGCGTCATCCAGATCCTCTGCCGCCGCACGAAAAACAATCCGGTCCTGATCGGCGAGGCCGGCGTCGGCAAGACCGCCATCGTCGAGGGACTGGCCCGGAAGATCGCCGCGGACGACGTGCCGGAACTCCTGCACGGAAAACGCCTCGTGGTGCTCGATCTGCCGCTGATGGTCGCCGGCACGAAATACCGCGGTCAGTTCGAGGAACGCATCAAGGCGGTCATCGAGGAGGTCCGGTCGTCCCGGAACGTCATCCTCTTCATCGACGAGCTCCACACGCTCGTCGGCGCGGGCGGAGCCGAGGGCGCCATGGACGCCGCGAACATCATCAAGCCCGCGCTTTCCCGCGGCGAGCTCCAGTGCATCGGCGCGACCACGCTCGACGAATACCGCAAGGGCATCGAAAAGGACGCCGCGCTCGAACGCAGATTCCAGCCCGTCATGGTCGAACCGCCCTGCATCGCCGACGCCATCAAGATCCTGCTCGGACTGAAGCCCGCATACGAGGCGCATCACCATGTCCGCTACACCGACGACGCCATCGAGGCCGCCGTGCGGCTCTCCGACCGCTACATCAGCGGCCGCTTCCTGCCCGACAAGGCCATCGACCTCATGGACGAGGCGGGGGCCTGCGTCCGGATCGCCAGTACGCCGCGCCAGCCGGACCTCAGGATGACCGAGGACGCCATCCAGCAGATGGTCCGCGAAAAGGAGAAGGCCATTTCCGACCAGAGGTTCGAGGACGCTGCGCGGTTCCGCAACCGCGAACGCGAACTCCGCGCCGAGCTCGAAGCAGCCAAACGCGCCTGGGAGGACGCCCGCAGCGAAAATACGCCGGAAGTCACCCGCGAGGACATCAGCGCCGTGCTTTCCAAGCTCACGCGCATTCCGCTGGAACAGCTTCAGGATTCCGAGACGAAACGCCTGCTCCACATGGAGGAGGAGCTCGAAAAGAACGTGATCGGCCAGACAGAGGCCGTGCGCTGCGTGGCACGCGCGCTCCGCCGCGCCCGCGCCGACCTGAAGGACCCGAACCGCCCCATCGGCTCGTTCATCTTCCTCGGCCCGACCGGCGTCGGCAAGACCCTGCTGGCGAAATCGCTCGCGGAATTCATGTTCGGCGACGCCGATTCCCTGATCCAGATCGACATGTCCGAGTTCATGGAGAAGTTCAACGTGAGCCGTCTCGTCGGCTCCCCGCCCGGTTACGTTGGACACGGCGAGGGCGGCGAGCTGACCGAACGCGTCCGCCGTCATCCGTACAGTGTGGTGCTGTTCGACGAGATCGAAAAGGCGCATCCGGACGTGACCCACATGCTGCTCCAGATCATGGAGGACGGACGACTCACCGATACGCTCGGCCGCAGCGTCGACTTCCGCAACACCATCATCATTATGACCGCGAACGTCGGCGCGGAGCGCATCACGAACGGCGCGCCGCTCGGATTCTCGACCGGGTCCGGCGTGAACGACGACTACGACAAGCTCCGCGACAGCCTGCTGGAAGCTGCGAAGAAGACCTTCAAGCCCGAGTTCATCAACCGTCTCGACGAGCTGATCGTCTTCCGCAAGCTCGGCCCCGAAGAGCTCCGCCGCATCGTCCGCCTCGAACTTTCCAAGCTCACCGCCAGACTCGCCGACCAGGGCCGCACGCTCGAAATCGACGACAGCGTTATCGACTGCCTCGTTTCCGCCGACGCAAACCCGGAACACGGCGCACGGCCGCTCCGCCGCGCCATCGGAAACCTCATCGAAGACCCGCTTGCCGACGAAATCCTCCGCGGAACGTTCCACGGCCGCACCCGCATCCGCGTCTCCATGGCGGACGGCAAACCGGCGTTCTTCCCCGAACCGTAACCTCAAATCACCCGACCGCCCATGAACACGGACAGCGCAGACTTGCAGGAGAAAAAACAGGAAACAACGCCGGAAACGGCGCCGAATGAGACCGATTCCGCGGCGTACGAAACGCCGGGCCAGCTCATGGTCCGCAGGTTCTTCCGCGAAAAGACCGCCGTCGGCGGCCTCGTTTTCGTAATTCTGCTGATTCTGGCCGCCGTGGCCGCGCCGCTGTTTGTCAACGGCAAGCCGCTTCTCATCGTCTCGGAAAGCGGCGTTTCCAGCCCCGCGCTCCGCGACTTCTTCGCCCCGGACGCGCAGGAAGTCTTCGTGGAAAAGATGTTCAACTGGCTGTTCCTGGCAATCCCGGCGGCGCTGATCCTGTTTGCATGCCTCCGCAAACGGAAAAGAATCTTCGGGCCCGTGACGACCGCCGTACTGGTCCTGCTCGCGGTGCCGTTCTGCGTCTCCCGCTCGCAAATGACCCAGGTGGACTGGCGCAGGGCCGCGCAGGAGGACACGACCTCGAAGTATTACTTCGCCACAGTGCCGTACGGCCCGTTCGAGACGTCGCCTGAGGTTTATGCGATGCCCTCGCGGAAACATCCGTTCGGCACGGACAACGTGGGACGCGACGTTTTCGCCCGCATGATGTACGGGGCGCGTGTGTCGCTGGCTGTCGGATTTCTGGCGACTGCGATCGAGCTGGTGCTCGGCACGATGATCGGGCTCTTCTCGGGGTACCGCGGAGGTCGCGTCGACCTGGCCGTGCAGCGTCTGGTGGAGATCGTGATCTGCTTCCCGACGTTCCTGCTGCTCCTGATCCTGATGTCGATCATGCTCGATTATGGCGCGCGTCAGTCGATCCTGCTGGTGATCTTCGTGCTGGGAATGACCGGGTGGCCCGGCCTGTCCCGTCTGGTTCGCGGCGAGGTGCTGAAGGCGCGCCAGATGGCGTATATCCAGAGCTGCGAAAGCCTCGGCGTGCCGCTGCGGAGCATCCTCTTCCGGCACCTGCTGCCGAACGTTTCCGGCCCGATCTTCGTGTCGTTCGCGTTCAGCATCGCGGGCTCGATTCTGGCGGAGAACAGCCTGAGCTTCCTCGGGTTCGGCGTTCAGGCACCCTCCGCCAGCTGGGGCGAGCTCCTGAAACAGGCGTTTGCCGACCCGCTGAGCTACTGGAATCTGATGCTGTGGCCCGGTCTGGCCATTTTCCTGTGCGTGACCGCGTTCAATTTCATCGCGGACGGCATACGCCGGTCCATCGACCTGAAGAGCTGATCAACCCGAAAGGAGCCCCGACATGCCGATTACGGTCCGTTTCAAGATGCAGGAGGGCGCGGAAGCCCTCGCCCCGAAGAAAGCGCACGAGGACGATGCCGCGTGGGACCTGAAAAGCCGCGTCGACGCCGAGGCGCAGCCCGGCAAGGTCACGCTCATCCCGACGGGCCTCTTCCTGGAGCTTCCCGCCGGATACGAGGCGCAGATCCGTCCGCGCAGCGGCCTCGCGCTCAAGAACGCCGTGACGCTGCTGAACACGCCCGGCACCATCGACGCCGGATATCGCGGCGAAGTCTGCGTGATCCTCTTCAACGCCGGGGAAAACGTGTTCCCCGTGCATCGTGGCGACCGCATCGCCCAGATGGTGATCGCCGCGCTCCCGGATGTTGTTTTGTCGCCCGCCGCCGAGCTGAACGAGACCGACCGGAACGCCGGCGGATTCGGTTCGACCGGCGTCCACTGAGTCGAATCTCTATTTCATTCCCGCCGGAGGAGTCCGCATGAAGACGCTCCCGACACGCTCGAATCTGCTGAAAACGCTGCTTGCGGCGGCGCTGCTCGCGCCGTTTTTCTGCCCGGGGGACGAGGCGGAAACGACCGAATGGCATGAACCTGTGATGGTCCGGCGCGGCGAGAGCGATTTCGAGCTGCTGACGCCCGAGGAATCCGCCGAATACCGCAAAAAACAGCGCGAACGGGAAAAGGCCGCCGAGGAAGCAAAAAAGAAACCCGATCCGGGGTGGATCGGGGATTGTTATTACTATGCGGAGGGGGGATATTACCATCAGGACGGCGTGTACTGGCGGCCGGACCTGAAGACGCATTACGTGTACGCGGAGGAATGCTGGCACCTGCCGAACGGCGGGATTCTGACGGGGACGGGCGTCTATTACCCGCCCATGGCTGCTCCGGACGGACTTCTCGGTGTGCCGTGGCGTCTGGCGGCGGTCGTGACCGCGCTGGTCGCGGGTCCTCCGGTCGATCCGGGGCCCCCTCCGCCGAAGCCGACGCGCGTGGTCATAGAAGTTCGTTCGTCTTCGGATCGATGAGGCGGAATTCCTCGACGTGAATGGCCGGATCGGCGCGGAATTCGAGGTCGCGGCCGTATTTGCTTTCCATTTCGTACAGGATTTTCGCATCGTCGTTTTTGAGGCGGGCGAGCACGGCGGGATTCAGGATCACGCGGACCGTGGCGGCCTTTTTCGACTTGGTGCGCTGCTTGAGGATTTCGAGCAGGCGGCGCTGGATTTCCACGCTCATGCTGATGGCGGATTTCACGTGGCCGGAGCCGCCGCAGTAGGGGCACGGGTCGAACAGCGAATCCTGCACGCTTTCGCTCTCGCGCTGGCGCGTCATTTCCATGAGTCCGAACTTGCTGATGGGGAGGATTTTCGTACGGGCGCGGTCGAGGTCGGCCAGCTTGTTCATCGTGCGGTTGACCTGTTCGCGGTCGGAGGCGTTCGCCATGTCGATGAAGTCGATCACGATCTGGCCGCCGATGTTGCGGAGCCGGATTTGGCGCGCGATCTCCTTCGCGGCTTCGAGGTTCGTATTCAGGATGAGCTCGCGCTGCGCCTTGCCGGCCTTGGACTTGCCGGTGTTGATGTCGATGGCCACGAGCGCCTCGGTCTCGTCGATGCAGAGATAGCCGCCGCCGGGCAGGTTCACGATGCGGTTGTAGATTTCGGCGACCTGCGGCGTGACCTTGTAGCGATCGAACACGGATTCGGCACGTTTGTGGCGCGTGATCTGCGTGTTGAAGTCGTTGCCGACGAACTTGTCGAGCGCGGCGACCAGGAAGTCGTATTTCTCCTTGTCGTCCACCACGATCTCGTCGATGTCGTCGGTCAGCAGGTCGCGTACGGTGCGTTCGAGCAACCCGGGCTCGGCGTAGACCAGCGCGGGGGCCTTCGGCTTCAGGAGCGCGCTGTCGACCTTCTGCCAGAGCTCCAGCAGCATTTCCAAGTCGCGCTGGAAGAAAACGGCCTTGCGGTGTTCGCCGACGGTGCGGCAGATGAGGCCCATGCCGTCCGGGAGCTTCAGCCCGAGCAGAATCTTGCGGAGACGGTCGCGTTCCTTCTTGTCCTCGAT
>Ga0265301_10003888_pt1 | contig 15422 bp, 14 predicted proteins | sample AusTroGonzalo_MG_2_FD_193488 | JGI IMG/M metagenome (GOLD analysis project Ga0265301, IMG submission 193488) | Bovine rumen microbial communities from tropical cattle in Woodstock, Queensland, Australia - Gonzalo_04 | ecosystem: Host-associated > Mammals > Digestive system > Stomach > Rumen ...
TCTACAACGCCGTGGACGTGGAGGCGGTCGGCTCGCGCTTCAACATCATCGCTCCACGCATCGGCGAGGTCACCGACCCGACCCCGCGTCAAGGCATCTCCTTCAAATTCTATCGGTGCAACATCGCGGACTCCGTTCACTGGGCAACGGCGCACCCGCTCCGCAACCTAGTTATCCGCGAGTGCTCCGTGGACAACGCCCGCTTTTTCAAAAAGCTGGTCAGTGCGGTCTGGACGAAGACGAACGCGCCCGCCGTCGAGGCGTGGGATACCGCCGAACGAGTGAACATCGACATCAGCGACAACACGACGTGCGACACGTCGAACGACGCGCTCCTCCGCTCCAAAGGGTTCATCACCCTCGACGGCACGGAGCAAGACGGAACGTTGTACCTCACGCGCCTCGGCACGAAAGGCATCATCGACTTCCTCAACGCGGCTGGAACGGAGTCGCGCATCGGCGACACCATCTTCCGCTCGTTCGCGGTCGGGAACATCGACTCCGCTGGCCCGTCGGCTATTCCGTACTCCCCGCAGTTCCAGAAGGACAGCGGCGGATACGCGGCGGCGGTGCGCCGCTCGTCGGCGAACACCATCGCGTTCATCGACCCGTGGAGCACTAACAAGAACTGGTAGAGGAGACTCGGCAAATGGCGACTACTATCGGCCCGTGGTTCGACAAGGTGTTTTTCGACTCGCACGGGAAGCCGTGCGCGGGCGGCACCATCTTCTTTTACCAGACGGGCACGGACGTTCCGTCTCCCGTGGCAACCGCCGACGGCACCCTCCTCGGCGCGTCCGTCAAGCTCGACGACGACGGACGGCCGGACACCGACTTCCGCTTCTACGCCGACAAGATTTACCGCGTCGTCGTGGTGGACGCGGAGGGCGAGCGCGTCACGCAGATTGACGACGTCGCCATTCCCGAAAGCGAAGGCGGGGCTATGTACAACCCGATGACGGCTCAAGCCGACATCATCGTCGGCGGGGCCGGAGGGGAGCCGACGCGCCTCGAAGGCGCGAGCTCGCCGTCCTTCCTCCGCTCGATGAACTCCGTCGTCGGGAAGGTGCTCCAGTGGGTCGGGCTGACTGGCTCGAACGGCGTCAAGGTCACGAACGGAACGTCGGGCACGGAAATCGGCCTCGACACCACGGGCGCGAGCGAAGGCGACGTGCCGCGCGTAACCGCTGGCGGCGGTATCGCGTTCGGCCCCGTCACCGACGCGGACGAGAAAGTAAAGGTTTCGGCTACCGACGCCTCCTCCGGCTACCTCGACGACAAGCTCGCGGTGGAGCAAGCCCCCAGCGGTCTCCTCCACAAGCTGACCTACACCGACGGCGGCGGAAACAAGTCGGTCGCCTTCGGCATCGACGCGGCGGGCTCGACGAACGGGCAAGTGATTACATCGCGAATGGGTTTCCCGAAGTGGGAGGACATCCCCACGCAATCGGGCGACCACAAGACGGCGGTGGACGGGAGCGACACCTCGCCCGACTACCTCGCGGCGAAGCTCGCGGCGGGCTCGGGCATCTCGCTGACGAACACGGGGAGCGCAGTCTCCATTGCCGCAGACACGCAGGAGGGCGACCACCACGTGCTCGTGACGGGCGCGGACGCGTCGGCTGGCACGCTGGCGGACAAGCTCGTCGCGGGTAGCAACGTGACGCTGACGCCCCTCACCGACGGCGACGGCGTGCAGACGCTGGAGATTGACGCCACGGGCGGCGGGGGAGGGGGCGCTGACAACTACCACCTTCAATACCCCGACCACAAAATCTACGTAAACGCGAACTACATCACCTTTGTGAAGGTTCCCGGTATCATCCTTCCTCAAAAAATCGGTTCGTGGACTTTTTGGCCTCGCGAAAGCCCGACTACTCTTGCGGGTTTCCGGTGCTGGTGCGCTTTGTTTGAGGAGCGCGATAATTCGCAAAACATCAACATTTCTTCTTTCACGTATCCGGTGACGCCGCCGACGCCCTCCCGCAACGGCGACCCGATAACGTTCAACTTTGACTCGCTCGTCACAATCGACAAAACGAAATTGTATCGTGTCGGAATTTGGTTCGGTGGAACGGGCATTTCGTCCGTTTTCGTAAACGCGCCGCAAACCGCGCAAGACTCGGGGAACTGGACGTGGTTCGGGGGCGGGTATGCAAGCGCGACGCCTCCGGCAAACACAAGCGGGCTTTCGACGTCTAGTATAACGGAAGTGCCGTGGTTCTCGCTGAACGAGCGGACAATCTAGGCGGGAGGCGCTATGGACTTCTCGGCTCTTTCCCCCTACCTCGGCCCCGTGGGCTTCGCCGCGCTCCTCGCGCTCTACGGCCTCGCTAGTCTCGCCAAATCGAACCGCGACGCGCAACGCGACAACGCTGAGCTATTCGCCCGTCTGCGCTCCGTGGAGGAGCGGCTGACGCGCGTGGAGGCGGACGTGCAGTGGATCCGCGGCGCGCTGGAGAAGCTGGAGGGCGCGAAGTGAACGAGCGCGAATACCTCGCGGCGACGCTATGGACGCCGGCCGAATGGGGGTGCGACCGCGACGGGGATTGGAAAACCGCCGTGAGGATCGGCGCGCCGACAAAGGCGGGGGACGTTGGAGGGCGCGAAGTGAAAACTGCGGGGGATATGTATAGAGAACCGCAGAAAACTATGCACGTCCGCGCGGATATGTATAGCGAAACACCGAAAGCTATACACGTCGGGGAATTTTCTAGACTTTGACAAAGGAGTTTTGTAGCTATGAAAACTCTCGTTGAACTTCGCAAGATGCTCACCGACGCGGAAGGAGCCCTCGGCAACGTCCGCTCCCGCATTCGCACCGACATTCACTACTCGTCCGGCGTGGACGACCAGTGGACGGACGACGACCGAAAGGCCCGTGGCGAGTCTCGCCTCTGCATGCAGTTTCCGCTCTTCTCCGCCTACATCTCGAAGATTGTCGGCGCGTACAACGCAAACCCGTTCGCTATCAAGGTGGACGCGGAGGAGAACGAAGTCGAGGCCCTCGATGCGCTGAACGGGAAGATTGTCGAAGTCGAGACCGCGTCGAACGCGAAGCATATCTACGCGACCGCCCTCCGCAACGCGCTTTCGTGCGGCTACGGCTTCGTGTACGCGACCACCGAACTCGACGACGACGGCTCGCCGTGCGTCCGGCTGGAGGCCGTGCCGAACCCGCTCTCCATTCTCTTCGACCCGAACTCGTCGAAGGTGGACGGGAGCGACGCGGAGTACTTCATTCACCGCGAAGACGTCTCCCGCGACAAGGCCCGCCGCCTCTTCGGGGAGGAGGTGACCGAAAGCGGGGAGGACGACGGCGTTTTCTACTCCCGCAACACCGACACCGCCGTGCCCGTCTTGACGTTCTGGTACAAGGAAAAAGCGGGAGTCGTGGTGGCGAAGGTGGTCGGGAACAAGATTGTCTCGCAGACCTCGCTCCCCATTCGCCGACTCCCGATTGTGCTCGTCGCTGGCGAAGTGGTGCTCAAGGCAGACAACGGCCAAATCGAGTACACGGGCATCGTGCACAAGGCCATCGACTCCCAGCGGCTCCTTAACTTCGCGGTCTCGCTTTCCGGCGAACGCCTCGCGCTTTCCCCGAAGGCGAACTACCTCGTCGTCGCGGACTCCATCAAGGAGCACCAGAAGCTCTGGAAAAACGCGAACAAGCTGAACCCTCCCGCACTCCCCTACGACCTCTACGACAAGTCGGGCCGCACCCTCGCCGCGCCCATCAAGCAAGACACGGCAATCAACGTCGGCGACATCGGCGGGCTCACCTCGCTCTACACCGACTCCGTGGCGAACATCATCGGCATTCCCCTCGAAGGCGTTGTCGAGAACCATTCCGTCCAGACCGCCGAAGAGGTGATTACGAAGGCGAAGGCGAGCGAGTCGATTTTGTCGTGCTACTACGAAAACCTCGCATCCTCCATCAAGGCCCTCGGCGACGTGCTGGTCGAGCTGATTTCGTACGCATACAAGCTCCCGCTCCCCGCGCTGAAGGCGATGAAGATTTCGGTTTCGGCGGGCCCGCTCCTTTCCACGCAACGGAAGGAGAAGCTCCGCGCGTTCTACTCCATCGCTTCGGCCCTCCCCGAATACCGCGCCATCATCGCGCCGAAGATGCTCGAATGTATGGACGGCGCGGACGAGGAGCTCGTCGAACAGGCGAAGGCGATTTCGACGATGCAAATCATGCAACAGCACAACGCGCTCCAAGCGCAGACGGCGGCGGCGTCGGCTCCGGCGGAAGGCGCGGCCGAAGGCACGGCCCCGAACGTCGAAGACCTCCTCCAGCAGAACGCCCAGCTCGTCGGCGAAGTCCAGCGGCTCACCGCCGAACTGGAGACCGCGAAAAAGTCGTTCAATGCCGAAGTGCTCAAGGCGCAGAACGCCGTCTTGATGGAGCAGTTGAAACACAAGGGCGCGATGGAACTTGAGGCCCTCAAGCAGTCGGGAGCCGACTCGCGGCAAGCGGCCGAACTGAACGCCGAAGCGGAACGCGAAGTCTTCCGCGCCGAGCAAGCGCAAGCGAAGACCATTGCCGAGCTCGCCTCCGGCCAGTCTCTGTAAACCTTTCCCCACGCGAGACGGCACCACCCCCGTTTCACGTGGAACCGAAAATCGGGTGGACGAAACAAGGAAAGGCAAAGTATGACGAAGAAAGAGTACGAAGAGAAGTTGGCAAAGCAGTTCGAGGAGGAGGAGACTCTGACTCCGGCCCCGACCGCCCAGACCACCCCCGCCACGGAAGACGCCTCCACGCCTTCTACGGAGCCCGCCACGGCCCCCGAAGGCGAGGCCCCCTCCGCTGACACGGCCACGGCCGAAACGCCCGCAGACGGCCCCGCAGAAGGCGACACGGCCAGCACCGCCGACGCGCCCGAAACCGACGAAAGCGCGAAGGGTGACGAGGCGAAGGCCCCGAAGTACTCGAACCGCCACGTCAAGAAAATGGAGTGGGAAAACAAGACCCTCAAGGCGACTCTCGCGAAGTACGAGGAGCGGCTGAAGCAGTTGGAGGCGAAGGGCGAAGCCCCCGCGCCGAAGATGGAGAAGCCCGTGCGGGGCTCGATGAGCGACGACGAGTACATCGACCGCGCCATCGCGTACAGACTGAACGAGCTCGCCGAAGGCGCGCGCGAGAAGGAAGCCGCCGACGCGAAGCGGAACGAAGACTTCGAGCGGAACCGCGCGGAATTTCAGCGGAAGTTCGAGGCGTACGTGCCGGAGGCGCGTCGGTCGTGGCTGAACGACGAGGTTATCGCGCACTACGCCGACCTCGAAACCGCCGCTGGCGGCGCGGGCTCTCCTACGATGACCGCCATTCTCGAAAGCGAAAAAGCCCCCGTTATCCTCGCGGAGTGCTTCAAGAACCCGAACCTCGTCTCGGCCCTCGCGGGAATGAACGAGGTCGAGCGAAGAATGACAATTTGGAAGGTCTGCGAAGACTCCAAGATTTTCACAGATACGAAAACCGCTCCGGCTCCGGCCGCGTCGGCTCCCGTCCAGATTGTCGGCAAGGTCGGCGGAGGCGCGGCGGGCGGAGCGAAGCCCGTCGAGCAGATGACCGACGACGAGCTCTACACCGCCTACCTCAAGCAGATGTAGATAGTGTAGATTTGTAGGTATGAAAACCCGGCGCGGCGAGTTCCTCCCTCGCCCGCCGACTACCTCGAAAGGAGGTGCGAAAGATGAGTCTTCTCGGTCTCGGCATCGCGGCGGGCATCGGCGGAGCGGCTGGTGCTCTCGAAGGGTGGGGCAACTTCAAGGAAAAGCGCAACGCCCGCAATATGCTCAAGAAAGGTCGGGAGAACGCCGACTCGCAGTACGACGCCCTCATCGCCGCTATGAGCGGGGAGGCGAGCCAGTACGGCGACACCGCCGACCAGTACCTCGCCCGACTTCAGTCGAAGATGGACTCGCAGACGCCGACCTACTCGGCGGGCCAGTTCAAGGCGCAAGACGTGAACGCGCTGACCGAAAAGCTGATGAACCCCGCGATGGCGCAAGTGAACGCCTCCACGCAGAAGGCGATGGAGAACTCCGCCGCCGCTCGCGGCAACCTACTCTCCGGCGCGGCGCAGAAGGCCATCGCCGACCGCATCGCGGAAAACACCTCGAAGGAATGGAACGCCGCCCGAAGCGCGGCCCTCCAGCAAATCGGGCAAGACCTTTCCGCGTTCAACGCGAACGAAGCCGCCCGCCAGCAGGAGGCGGCGCAAGCGCAAGGGGCGAAGCAGTACGACATCAACGCGCTACTGGGCATCTACAACACGAACCTCGCGCAGAAGAGCGCGGCGACCCAGAGCGCGACGAACCTCGGCGTGGGCAAGATTGCCGCCGACACGCAGTACTATCGCGACCGCGCGGGCCTCGGCACGACCGACGCCGCGTCGTCGATTGTCGCTGGCTCGATGAGCGGCGTCACCCCCTTCATCGGGCAAATCCCGAAACTCGTCTAGGACGGAGGTGTTTTTATGGCTACGAAAAACGCTTTCGGCTACAACGAATGGAACACCCCCGCAATGCCGACGAACCCCTACGCGGGGCTCGGCTCCTCCGCCGCGACGGGAATGCTGGAGTTTCTCAAGAACTCGAAAATCAAGGACGCGCTCGAAGGGTACAAGGTCTTCAGCGAGTACGGCGACGCGCTGAAGGACATCAAGTCGAGGAAGGAGCTCGAAGAGGAGGCGCGGAAACGCGCCGCCGAAGACAAGGCGGAGTTCGAGAAGTACCGCGCCTTGAACGCCGGAGTCTTCGCCGACGAAGGCGGCAAGCCCGTCGAGTTCGACGAGGACAAGGCGTACAAGACCGCGCTCGAACAAATCTATGGAGCGCAGTTCAAGGGCGACGAAAACCTCCGCAAGACCTACGAACGCCACCCCGACGCGTACAAGACTTTCGGCGGCGGCGACGAGTTCTCGTCGCTCGAAAAGCTGGCGGGGGCTTTGGAGCCGTGGGACGCGGAGAAGGCGAACCGCTATCTCCAGATGGCGCAGACTGGCCGCTTCCGCCGCGACAACGACATTCGCGCCATTTTGAGCGACTACCGCAACGAGTGGGAAAAGAACGCGGAGCAGATTTACCAGAACCAGCGGCTCCGCACCGACCTCGAATACAAGCGCGACTCCGCGAAGGACGAGAAGGAGCGCAACTACTACGCCGCGCAACTTTCGCAACTGAAGGCGAGCGACGACGCGGCCCGCGAGCGAGCGAACCTCGCCGCCCAGTACGCGAGCGAGACGGCGGGAAAGCTCTACGGGAAGGACGAGGCCGAACGCCTCCTCCGTTCTATGAGCCGTTTCGACATCAGCGCAGAGCCCGAAGTCGTGGAGACCGAAGTCGCGGAAGTGGAAACGCCGAAGGCGACCACCTACTACCAGCTGAACGAAGCTCTCCGCTCCGCAGTCGCCGACGGCTCGTTCGACTACGGCTACGGCGACACGGAATTGAACCGCGCCATCGACAAGTTCGCCAGCGACCTCGGCTACAACATCAACACGACGCAGTGGGAAGACGAGCGCAAGGCCCTTATCGGCAACCTTTCGCTCAAGCCGAAGCAGAAGCCCGCCGCCCCGACGGAAACCGCGAAGGCGTGGAACGGCCTCCCCGACAAGCTGTCGAAAACCTACGCCGACGACGAGGCCGAACTCCTCGGCTCCATCTACGACACATACCTCGAAAGCGGCGGCAAGGGAGACACGCTCCTCCGCTCGAAAAAGAACGAGGGGCTCTTCTCGAAGCTCGGCAACCGCCTTCTCCAGCTGAACCTCAATCAAGGCGACACGTTCGCGTCGTTCTTTGAGCGCGACCCCGAAATGCGAGACGCCTTCCTCGTCGCGAAGAACGCGAAGAAGACCTACGCCGACTTCGTGGCGATGCTGAAAAAGTCGAAGGGCAAGGCGGCCCCAGCCGAACCCGCTCCGGCCGCTCCGGCTCCCGCGCCAATTCCGGCCCCGACCACCGCTCCCGCCGCTCCCGCTCGCCGTTCCGGCCCCGCCACCTCCGGCGGAGACGGCTCGACTTCGGGGCGGCTCGGCATTAACGTGAGGTTCTAAAAATGACCGAAGCAGAAGAACGCCAGCTCGTCGCGGACGTGGACAAGTCGTGGGAAATCGAGAACGACGACGGCTCCGTCGTGCGCTTCACCGAAGAGGACAAGAACGCGCTCCTCAATGAAGACCCGCGCTTCGCTGGCCGCATTCGCCGCCACGTGTACAGCGACGAGGAAAAGAACGTCCTCCGCAACCGCCTCAAGGACATCGACTTCCAGAACCTCCTCCAGTCGTGGAGCGGGGAGGCCGAAACGGCTTTCCCGAAGTCGATGCGCGAATGGCAGAAGCACGAAAACTACGTGGAGGAAAGCAAGGAACGCCCGCGTCCGCTCGGCGAGATGCTGACGGAACGGGCGAAGGCATACGGGCGCGGCCTCTACTCCGGCATCGGCGACGCGGCGAACTTCGCGGGCCGACTGGCCTACGCGCTGACCGACGACGAAAAGCCCGTCGCGGAGTCGATGAAGGAAGACTACGGCACGACCGAAAACGAAGGCGACAAGTCTTTCGCTTGGCACATCTCCCGCGACAAGTTCGCTCCCCTCTCGGCCCTTCTCCTCAAGAAGGTTCCGGCGGGCGCGATGACTGGCCGGACGGCGGCTATGGTCGGCGGCAGCGCGGCGGCGGCTCCCGTCGCGATTGACCTCCTCGCGAACAAGCTCCTCGACGTGGAGACCATTCCGCAGACCACGAAGGAAAGCCCGCTCGCATCTATGGGTACGGCGGCACTTCTCGGCACCGCCGCGTCTCCGTTCCTCCGCGCCGTCGCTCCGTTCGCGGCGAAGGTCGCGGAAGGGTCGCAGACCCTCGCCCGCAAGGGCATCTCGGCGGCGGCGGAAAAGGTGCTCCGCGAGTCGGGTGCGCTGGCCGAAATCCAGTCGCTCGCCTCGAAGGCGGGCGGCGAAAGCCCCGTGCAAGTCTCGGCCATCTTCAACCGCGCGAAGGTCGCGCTAGACCATTCCGCGCTCACGGAAAAGGAAAAGAAGGCCGCGCTCGAATACCTTGACGGGTTCCGTCGAGACGTTATGGAGCGCACGGGCCTCAAGGCCACGCCGTCGAAGGTCGCGGAGGCGCAGAAGTACACGAAGGAGGCCCGCACGGCGCAAGAGGCGAAGGCGGGCTACAAGGACGAAGCGGCGGCGGAAGCGAAGTCTATCCCCTTCACCGCGGCCGACGAGGCCGTCACGAAGCAAGTCGAGGCGACGACCGCTCGCCAGACCGCCCGCGCTCCGCTCGCCCGCGTGAACGAATGGCTCAAGCCGAAAGGCGTCAAGCTCTCGCAGAAGGAGCTCGACGCGATTTTGACCCTCAAGCCCGAAGACCTCGACAAGACCGCGTACACGAAGCTCCAGCAGTTCGCGGCGGCGTGGGGAGCCCCGACCCTTGAGGCGGCGGTCTCCATCATCGCCCGCGCGGCCGGAGCCGACGACGTGGCCGGAAGCGCGTCGGACGGCTTCGCCGACACCCTTCTCAATCTCGGCTCCCCGAAAGCGGACGCAACCCGCGTCGGCACCCCGAAGGAGTAGCGACAAATGAACCCGCTCGTCCTCGACATTCTTTCCAATTCGCTCCTCGGCGGGGCGAACCCGAACGCGCTCGCGAACGCCATCTCCGGCTCGGCCCCGACTGGGCTCGACGTTCTCGCGGAGGCGAAGACGGCGCAAGTGTCGAAGGCCGACAAAGAACTCGCCCGCGAACTTCAGTCGATGGGCCGGAGCGGCAAACAGCTCGGCGACATTCTCTCTTCGTCCGTGCGGCCGAACGGCTCTCCCGAAGTTCCAGCGGGCAAACCCTCGAACCCCGCGACCCGCCCCATCGTAATCACCGAAGAAAAGAAGTTCGGCGGTCGCGGCGGGGCGAAGTTCTCGCTCGTTCGCGGCATCGCGCAAGGCGAGCAACCCTACGACCTCTACGCCATTCGCAACGACCGCACGGGCCGCGTGCAAGCGCACTGCAGTTGTCCCGACTTCAAGTACCGCTTCGAGGTTATGGCGAACCGCGACGGCTGGTCGCAAGTCGTGGAGTCGAACGGCGAATGGCCGGACAAGACGAACCCGAACGGGGTCGCCTCCCCGTGCAAGCATCTTCAGCAGTTCCTCACGCAATTGCCGTGGTAAAAACGGAGGTTTGACAAAATGCTCGTTCGCGAAATCGTGGAGAAGGCGGCGTACAAATGCAACGTCTTGCGCAAGGGCGCGAGCATCAAGGGCGACGACGCCGTTATCCTCGTCGGGCTCCTCGACGACCTCCTCGCGGAACTTTCCGCAGACAACTTTTTCAATTGCCGCGCGAAGATGATTGACTTCGACGGCAAGGGCGCGACCGCGCTCACCATCGGCGAAACCCAGCCGGACGGAACCGCGCCAGACGTCGAGTCTCCTCGCCCGTACAACATTCAGTCGGTGGCCGTGTGCTACGGCTCCGGCTGGTGCCCGCTCGAAGAGACCGACCTCGCCGACCTCTCGAACGTCTCGCTCGTCGGCTCCTCCGGCTATCCCGAGTTTTTCAGCTACGAGGAGTCGTTTCCGTTCGGCACCCTTCACTTCAATCGCGGCGCGTCTTGCCGCGTGCGCATCGTGTATTCGCTCCCGTTCCCCTCGTTCGACTTGAACGGCGAACTTCCGCTCCCGCCCATCTACAAGAACGCGCTCGTCCTCACCCTCGCCCACGCCTACGCCGTCAGCGAAGGTTTCGACGAGGACGCGGGCCGTCTCTTGCCGGAGATGGAAAAGGCGCAAGCGGCCATTCGGGCGAACACGCAGAAGTCGAAACCCCTCCGTCTGGTGGACGACGGGCTCTTCCACGCGAACGTGTCGATTATGTCGATGAGGTAGCGAATGAAGATGGCGCAAATTCCCATCGTCGGCGGCTCCTACAAGTACCGCGCTAAAGAAGTCTCCTCGCAGACTTGCGAAAACCTTTACACGGAGAACGTGGAGGACGCGCAAGGCAAGCAGAGGCAGATACTCGTTTCGACTTCGGGCACGCGCATCTTCGCGCAAGTGCGGCCGGACGGCGCGTGCCGTGGCCTCTACCGCACGACCACGGGGCCGACGGGAGCGGAGACCCTCGTCGCCGTCTTCGGGAAGTACGTCTATCGCAAGCTCGCCAGCGAACCCTCTTTCGTCAAGGTCGGCGAAGTGAACTCCGCCACGACGCGGGTCGCCATCGCCGACGACGGCGTGAACTGCGCCATCGCGGACGGGAACACCCTCCACGCCTTCTCCGTCAAGGAGCCCTCCGCTTCGGTGGCGCAGACGTGGAACCTCGTCAATCTCACCTTTCCGGCTGGCGAAGGCGAAGACCCGCTCACCATCTCGCCGACGTTCGTCGCGTGCGTCGGGCATCGCTTCGTCATCAACCGAAACGGCACGGGCGAGTTCTACTTCAGCGACCTCCTCTCCACCGACTTCCACGCCGACGACTACTACACCGCCGAAAGCTCCGCCGACAACATCTCCGCGCTCGTCGCCAGCGAAGGCGTCCTTTTCGTCTTCGGCGACCAGTCTTGCGAACTTTGGCAACTGAACTCCGGCGAAAGCGAGTACGACGTCTTCTCTTTCGTCGGCGGTTCCTCCGCCTCGTTCGGGTGCCGCAATCATCTTTCGGTGGCCGAAAGCAACGGCTCCGTCTTTTTCGCGGGCGCGAGCGAGCTTGGCCGCGAAGGCGTTTTCGTATGGACGAAAAGCGGGCTCCCGCAACGCATCTCCACGAACGCCATCGAAGAGCGGCTCGCAAGCGAACCCTCCTCCACGGGCTTCTGTTGGTACGAGCAAGGGCACAACTTCTACGCGCTCTCGCTCCGCGACACGACTCTCGTTTACGACTTCTCGACGGGGCTTTGGCACGAACGGCGGCTCCGCAAGGACAACGGCGAGGACACGCGGTGGGAGTGCGTCGCCTCGGCGGTCTGTTTCGACAAGGTTCTCTTCGGCACCGACGACGGAGCCGTGCTGGAGTTCGGCGGGAACGTGAACTACAACGGCGGGCAAATCGTCCGCAAGCGCACGACAGCGACCATCTGGGACGACAACTTCGACATCTCGCTCCGCCAGCTCCTCCTCGACTGCGAGGTCGGCACGACGCCGGAGCTCGTCGGGCAAGGCCGCGAACCGCAAGCTATGCTCAAGGTTTCGACCGACGGCGGTATGACGTTCTTTGACTGCGGCTGGTCGTCGATGGGCAAGCAAGGCCAGTTTTGGCGTCGGTGCGAGTGGCGAAACCTCGGCGTCGGGGAGTCGTTTATCTTCGAGTTCTCGTTCAGCGACCCCGCGCCTATCCATCTCTTCGGGCTCCGCATCAGCTACTCTACCTCGACGAGGCGGTAGGTATGAAGTCGGGCGACATCACGAACACGACACTCCGTTCGATGGACTTGCCGAGCGCGTTCAAGCTCGAACTAAACGCCGTCTTCGAGGCGTTGGGCGGCAAGTGGACTTCGGGCTACGCGAGCGGCGACAAGTACCAGACTTGGCTCACGGGCACGCAAGGTCTCGTCGTGGCCGTGGTGCGGTTCACGGCGCACGAAAACGTCGCGACCGCCCTTCCGGCGCAGTGCGTCGGGCTGGTCTTCCACGCGGGCTCCACGCCTACGAACTTCCTCGGCTCCGTCCTCCAGACCGAAGGGGAGGCCGGAGACTGCGTTATCTTCGTCGGGCATCGAGTGTAGATTTGCATATATGGAAATCTCCAAAGAACAGCTCCGCCCCGAAAGAATGACCAAAGCGGACGTGGATGCGTTTCGCCGACACTACCGCCGCGACCCCGTGGCGTTTTGCAACGACATTCTCGGCATCGACCTCGACGACAATCAGCGCGAACTGGTGGAGGCCATTCGCGACGAGAAAAAGGTGGTCTGCGTTTCGGCCCGTGGGTGCGGCAAGTCTTTCGCCCTTTCGGCGGTCGCCATTTGGTATTTCGTGCTCGCACCCGACACGAAGGTCGTCTTGGGCGCGAACACCTATAAGCAGTCTTACGACGTTCTTTGGCTGACTCTTATCCGGCTCATCAACGCATCGAAAATCGCGGCGTGGTTCGACGTGGCGAACGAGTACGTCTTTTGGCACGGGGCTCGCGGGCTCGGCTTCATCACCCGCATCACCGCGAGCGCGGACTCCGTGGAAAGCGTCTCCGGCTTCCACGCGAAGAACCTTCTCTACCTCCTCGACGAAACATCCGGCATTCCCGACAAAATCATATTGAACCTACTGGGCTCGATGACGGAGGAGAACAACCGCATCGTGCTGGCCACGAACCCGACCCGCAACACGGGCTTTACCGCCGACGTCTGCGACACCGACGGCTGGCGGTCGCTCCATATCAGCGGATACTCGTCAAGGTTCACGAACAAGCAGTACCTCGACGAGCTGGTGCGGAGGTACGGGAAGGACAGCGACATCGTGCGCGTCCACGTCTTCGGGGAGTTCCCGAAGCAATCTTCCTACGCCATCGTGACCCGCGACATCTTGAACGAGTGCGTCGGCAACACGCACGCGCACGCGGGCGACGTGGTGGTCGGTCTCGACGTGGCCTCGACTGGCGACGACCTTTCCGTCTGGTGCGTGCGCTCCGGCGGCAACGTGGTCGTCATCGAGACGGAGGCGACCTCGAACGTGGACACCCTCATAGACCGAACCCTCGCCATCGTGGAGCGGCACCGCGCGGAGCGGGTCTTCGTGGACTCGACGGGCCTCGGCTGGACTATTCCCGAACTCCTCCGTAAGGCGGCCCCGTCCGTTTCGGTGGAGGGCATCAACTTCGGCGCGAAGTCGCTGAACGAGCGGTGCGCGAATATGCGGGCTTTTATGTACTCGAACCTCGGCGACGCGCTGAAGAACCGCGAGCTGAACTTCGAGGCGCGTGACAGCGAGCTATTCGCGGAGCTACTCAATACCGAAATCGTGGTGAACTCGCACGGCAAGTACCAGCTCCCGCCGAAGGACAGGACGCGCGAGCTCTTGGGCCGTTCGCCAGACCGCGCGGACGCGCTCGCCTTGACGTTCGCGACCTTGACTCCGTTCTACTTCGACACCGCCAGCGGACACAGCTGGACGGCGCAAGACGACAACGAACTCTACGCCGCCGCGCTTTGGGGGTAGCTATGAAAATCCGCTCTATCGAATGCGAACCGCCTATCCTCCGCAAGGTGCCGAAAAAGAACTATTGGGAGTACGCCGCGAACTGGGCCGTCCGCGTTCGCACCGCGAAGGACGGAATGATAACTTTGACAATTCAAGTCGGATACTGGACAGACCTCGCCTCCGTGCCGAAGGCGTTGCGGGGAATGTTTGACAACGGGAGCGCGGAGTACGGCGTTCTCGTCGCCTCGCAGATACACGACGCACTCTATTCGACGCACTACCTCTCGAAGTCGCTCGCGGACGAGATTTTCTATCGTGCGCTGAAGTTTTACAAGATGAACGCCGCGAAGGCGTGGCTCTACTACAAGGCCGTGAGCTGGTTCGGCGACTCGGCGTGGGAGTACCACGACGAGAAGCTGGCGGAGCGCGACCGCGAGCTAATAAGAATTTTGTGGACGGCGTGAGCGAATTTTGTATATATTTAAACGCGAGGCCCGACTGCGTATTCGTCTAATACGTTCGGCCTTGAGTGAACGGAGTTGAAACCCCTCGGCCCCTTGACTCCATTCGGGCGCATCAACGGACAAACCGCAACCTCTTTTCTTTGGAGAAAGAAAAATGGCTACCGCTCCCGAACAGGTCATCGGCCCCGTTTCGACTTCTCGCATCGCCGCCCCGATGGTGGCCGAAGTCGAAGCGTCGCTCCCCATTCTGATGCACGCGAACAAGGCCGTGCAGAAGCCCTTTGAAACCGCTGGCAACGGCACCATGATGGACGTCATCGTCCCCGAGATGCCCGAGGTCGGCGACGGCGCGTGGATTAACGAAGGCGACGCCACGGGCAAGTCTTCGAAGGCCCACGAGCTCGACTTCAGCAACCGCGCCGTTCCCGTCGCCCTCAAGCAGTGGCACGTGGCTTTCGGCATTCCCTCCGCCGCCGAATTCGCCAGCATCAGCGACTTCGCGAACCAGATTGTCAAACCCTACGGCGGCACCCTCGCCTCGAAGGTGCAGACGGAAGCGGCCGACAAGCTGATGAACGGAGCCGCCTTCACGAAGGTGCTCGCCTCCGCGACTATGTGGCCGCAGGTGAGCGAAGCCATCTCCGACGTCCGCAAGGCCCGCGCCTACGGCACCCTCGTCGGCGTCGTGGGCTCCACCCTCAACGGCAAGCTCGCGGGCTCCGGCATTCAGTACTTCAACCCCACCGCCAACATCAGCGACATTTGGAAGTCCGCTCGTCTCGGCGTTTACAACGGGGCTGACTGGCTGACCACCG
>Ga0265301_10003889_pt1 | contig 15418 bp, 13 predicted proteins | sample AusTroGonzalo_MG_2_FD_193488 | JGI IMG/M metagenome (GOLD analysis project Ga0265301, IMG submission 193488) | Bovine rumen microbial communities from tropical cattle in Woodstock, Queensland, Australia - Gonzalo_04 | ecosystem: Host-associated > Mammals > Digestive system > Stomach > Rumen ...
AAAATATTGTTTATATTCCACAAAACTCATAGAATCATTTATATCAGAAGAAAGTACAACTTCATATTGATTTAATAAAGAAATCTGATCTCAAATTAAGAATCAATATCCAATAACACCGTTTCATTTTGCATTTCAATTTAAATCTAGATAATCAATTTTATCCTTCTGTCATAGCATAATAATACATTGATTTACACAATTAAATGATATTCAATCTGCTCACTCTTGATATTGTGAAAATCACTGCTGTTGATATCCAAATGAAAATCAAAATAAAGAAATGCAAGAAATAAACGTTCATACAATATATTTTTTCATGAGACAAAAACATTTCTAAATATACCTTCTTAATATGGATATATATATAAGCAAAAATCAAGCATAATTAACTATACTATTGCTCTACCTTGAATTTTTTATCAACTTTATTAATCTGATTTTTGCTAAACTTTATAAATTTTATAACGTAAAGATTTGATTATGGCTGTGAATTTAGTGGATCTAGTTGCAAACAAAACATGACTAGAAAAGAAAGTTATTCGTAATATTATTACACTTTTGGATGAATGAAATACTATTCCTTTTATTGCACGTTATCGTAAAGAATTAACTCAATGAGCAACAGATGAACAGCTTCGTGATTTTAATGATGTGTACACATATACTAAGAACTTAGAAGCAAGAAAGGAAGATGTGATTAGACTTATCGATGAGAAATGACTACTAACTGATGAACTTAGACAGCAAATTATGGAAGCAGAAACATTAGCTAGAGTTGAAGATTTATACAGACCCTTCAAGGAAAAGAAAAATACTCGTGCGACTATAGCAAAAGCTAAATGATTAGAACCGCTTGCTGATATACTAAGAAAGGCTGAAATAAGCAAAGAAGAATTTGAAGCTGAGGCTGAGAAATTTGTTAAGGATACATGAGATGCAAAAACTACTGTCAAAAATAAAGAAGAAGCTATTACTTGAGCTCAAGATATTATTGCTGAAGATGTGTCTGATCATGCCAATCTTAGAGAAGATATCAAAAATCATGAAGAAAATAATGCTAAGATTTCTACTAAACCTACAAAAACTTTTGAAGAAAATTGAGTTTATAAAATATATGCAGACTACTCTAAAAAATGGAACGAAATTCCATCTTATGCATTTTTAGCATTACTAAGGGCAGAAAAAGAAAAACAATTAAATTTGATTATTGATTTTTCATGGGAACACACACTTGAATCTGCAAAAAAATATTTTATTCCAAATGGATGAAGATGATTATGAACATCTGTTGAATATCTAGATTGAGCTATTGAGGATTGATTGAAACGTTTATTAATACCATCAATTGAGAGAGAATTAAGAGCTGATAAAAAGAGATGGGCTGATGAAGCTGCAATTAAAGTATTTGGAGAGAATTTAAAGAATCTATTATTAACTCCTCCTATTCAATGAAAAACTGTACTTGGATTTGATCCAGCTTTTAGGACTGGTTGTAAATTAGCTATTGTGGATCCAACTGGAAAATTCTTATTCAATACTGTAATATACCCTACTGCTCCACAAAATGATACAGAAAAAGCTGAAGCAATTTTGATGTGATTGATTGAACAGTATCATATCGATTTGATCTCGCTTGGAAATGGAACAGCAAGCCGTGAATCTGAACAATTTTTGGCAAATGTTATAAAGAAAAATAAATTGAAAGTACAGTATATCATAACGAGTGAAGCTTGAGCTTCAGTTTATTCAGCAAGTAAATTAGCCCAAGATGAATATCCATCACTCGATGTAACAGTCAGATGAGCGATTAGCATTGCTCATAGGGTGCAAGATCCATTAGCTGAATTAACCAAAATCGATCCAAAATCTATCTGAGTATGACAATATCAGCATGATGTGGATCAGAAATTTTTGAAAGAGAAATTAGATGAAAAAGTAGAAGATACTGTAAACTCTGTATGAGTAGATGTGAATACGGCAAGTTATACATTACTACAATACATCGCAGGTTTGAGTGAAAAAGTTGGAAAATCTATAGTTGAATATAGAGATGAAAATTGAGCCTTTACTAACAAAACTGAGGTTAAGAAAGTTAAATGACTCTGACCAAAAGCTTATGAACAGGCTATCTGATTTTTAAGAATTAAAAACTGAAAGGAGCCACTAGACCAGACATGAATTCATCCTGAAAATTTCAAACAGGTTTATGAAATATTGAAAAATGAGTTCTGAGTAGAAAAGAAAAATTTGGTTTTGCCTATGACAGGCATATCTGTAAATGAAAGACAAATCAATGAATGGAGTGAAAAATATAATATCTGAAAAGAAACTTTGGAAGACTGTATCAAAGAATTACAAAGACCATGACTAGATCCTAGAGATGAATGAGATGCACCATGTTTCAAATCTGATGTATTAGATATCAAAGATTTAAAAATCTGAATGCAGTTAGATTGAGTAGTGAGAAATGTGACAGATTTCGGAGCTTTTGTAGATATTGGATTACATAATGATTGATTAGTTCATAAATCACAAATGGCTAACCATTACGTTTCTAATCCTATCGAAGTAGTAAGTGTATGACAAAAAGTAAGTGTAAGGGTTTTGGATATTGATGAAGAAAGAGAAAAAGTTAGCTTAACAATGAAAGATCAGTCTAATATGGAAAGTAAAGTAGAACATGATTTCAAAAAAAATAAAAAAGAAGATGTAGTTCGCTCAAGAGATGAGGACGATACATCTTCTAGTCTAAAAAGTAATATTACGTTTACCAAGGCTTAGTGTATTTATCAGAAGAAGTTTGGATTTACTAGTTTCAATATAACTCCAGATAATCATAGTAATATTACGGTTCGTGCTACTCTTGTTAATATAGGTTTAGCCTCTTTAGGATTATCTGCCGCCCAGTAAATTCCAGCAACTATAATCATTATAAAACATACAACCAAAATTACAGACATAACAATTTTAGTTAATGCTCACATCATTGTAGGAAATGCATTAGTAGGATTCGTATTTTCACCCTTGGTTTTTATACAATTTCAAATAATTGGAAAGTTTGTATTGAGTTTAATTCCACAACATCATCAAGGACATTTTTCTGCTGTAACAACAGCTGGTTCAATGTCATCGTTGAAACATTGTCAATCGTCATAACAATACGCATTTGCATAATTTAGTCATAATCCTAAAAATCAAGACAATACTGCAAAAACTCATCATAACAAATATAATAATATTTTATTTTTCATTAATTTAGGAATAAAAAATAAAATTCCTACTCATAGTATAATCCAAAACACAAAAAAATCAAAAAAAATCAGACTTTTTTCATTACACTTGTCATTCTGAGCGTCAGCGAAGAATCTTAAATGTATAATTAGTGAGACATATAAGATTCTTCATTTCACTTCGTTTCATTCAGAATGACAACTTTAATAAAATTCCTATCTTCTACCAAGTTTTCATTTTAAAATTATCAATTCTTTCTTCTCCTCGTTACTTAAATTTTTACTTTTGGTGGCAACTTTAAAAAGTTCTTGAATAACAGAAGTAATCGTGGTTATCACCACCTGACGTTTGGATTTTTCATCCGACAAATCTGATATTTCTTTTTCCCATCGAAGCTGAAATTCATCAAGAGTAGATTTTTCTTCATCGGAACAGCTATTATTTAATGTGTGAGCTAACAATCAATCCGCATCTGCACGAGCGACTTGACTAACAAAATTATGCAAATCCTGAATAAATTCAGTTTCATCTTGTAATTGTGTATCTATAAATCAATTATGGAAAAGCGAAATGAACAATTTTTCACGGTCCAACTGATATTTTCAGTCAGATTTTTTTTCGTTTCTTCTCTGCTGTTGAATGAAAATTTTACCAGCTCATTGAACGTATTTCTTAAATTGAATGTCAACCGTTTCAAATGGAAATCATAATTTTTCAGCAAAAGCTCTCTTGTAACTCTCCTGGATAAGCACATTATTTACTGCAAGGATTAACTCAAACATCGTATTGATTAGTTTCGTTTTATCTACTGGTGAATTCATATCAAATGAGCTTCTGAGACGGTCAAACATCTCGAGAAATCCATCTGATGCTTTATCTAAACATTCCTGGAAAAGCTGATTTCAATTTCCGTCATTTGCCAAATCATCTGCATCCTTAAATCCATCTGGAAGTGAGATAATTTTTGGAAATAAATCCTGTGCATAACAAAGTTTCAATGCACGAAATGTGGCTTGACGACCAGCTTGGTCGTTGTCGAAAAGAAGATACAGATTTTCTGTATGACGCTTCAAAAGTTTGATATGCTGCTCTGTCAGAGCAGTTCCAGATGTAGCCACTCAAACTGGAAATCACAAACGAGCTAGTCAAATCACATCCATCTGTCACTCTACAACGATTAATTTCTGATGTGTATTGATATATTGTTTAGCATAAGAAAGTCCATAAAGAATTTTTGACTTTTCGAATGCCCTATTTTCTGCTGAATTTATGTATTTTGGAGTGTCATCTGGGTTGATTACTCTGGCACTAAATCCAACTACATTTTTCATCAAATCATAAATCGGGAATGTGATTCTATTTCTGAAAAATGCATAAATTTCTCCATTCGCATTTCTTTTTGCGAGTGATGCCTCAAGTAAATCATCATCATTAAATCATTTACTCCTTAACATGTTTAGTAATTCGTAATGCTTATCATTTGCATATCAGATTCAAAATTCTGAAATTAATTTATCGTCCAAATGTCTTTTCTCATGCAAATAATCTAATGCAGTTTGATTATTTTGTAATGAAGTAACGAAAAATTCTTGCGCTAATTTCTGCATTCTTTTAAGTTTTTCTTTATCATCTTGAGATTTTTGGGCATAAGTTGAAACTTGTTGATACTGGGAAACGTCGATATGCTCTTGCTCTGCGAGGACTTTTACTGCATCCCGAAAGTCAATTCTTTCAATTTCCTGGACAAACGTAAAAACATTTCATCATTTTCCGCATCCAAAACATTTGAAAATCTGCTTCGTTGGAGAAACCATAAATGATGGAGTCTTTTCTCAATGAAATGGACAACATGCAGAAAAATTGCTTCCCGCTCTTTTAAGAGGGATATATCTAGAAATCACATCGACAATATCGACACGACCAAGCACTTCATCTACAAGCGAATTTACCATTCAGACTTTTTTTGATAATTTGAAAACATTCTCTAGTTAATTTATAGTGATTTTCTATTTATTTTTCAAGTGGGAGAACATTTCAATAACATATGTCATTCTGAATGGAACGAAGTGAAATGAAGAATCTTGTATGTCTCACTAATTATACACCTAAGATTCTTCGCTAACACTCAGAATGATAGATTATCCTTCTCTAATTTTAGTTGTATCCCAAACTCTGTATGAATTTTCTCGGTTTTCAAATTTAGCCTCAGAATCATTTATATACTTTCCTCCATATAGATTAGACATAAAATTATATTTCTTTTTCACTGTATTATTATTCATGGCTAATTTACGGAAATAATCATGGTGATTTAGGTAAAGATTATGACATTCTGCAAAATCTTCAAATGGATCACTCATCCCATATCATGAACAAAAATCTTCTCTAGTCATTCAGCTTTTTCTAACCGTTTCTGAAGTCCAAGAATATTCATAATATTCCAAACTTGGATCATCGATAGCAAATACTTCTTTATTAAATTCCGTAAAGACATTTGATTTTTTTTTGCTAGTTCATTGCAGTCATCATAAATCTACTATATGTCACATTTCATGCGAAATTACTTGAAAAAATTCATTATCATATTTCATTCATCATAAATTAATCGTAATGGTTGTCCGGTTTGCACTTCACCTACGTGTTCACTTTCATTCATTGATTAACATAGCAAGAAGGGCTTCTGACGGATTTTTTCAGCGAGTGGCATTTGTATCAAGTTTTTTAAGCAAATATGCAATATACGCAAATTTAAGAGATTTATCATCATCTGTAAAATTTCACGCCCAATTAACTTTATTACATACACTTTTGTATTTCGAACAAAGTTGCAAAAAAATTGAACCTGCTCAATGGTTTTCAGAATTATCTAGATCGGATAATACAGATTCAGGACTTTGCTCTGACTGTAAATAATCAAATTGTACTACTTCATCTGTTTCTCATGTAATTCATATTTTTACAGTCAATGCCAAGTATACAGCGATAGCAACGCCAAAAACCTTTATTACATTTCGGAATTGTTTACCTAATCGCATATTTTCCAACATTAATGTAAAATCTATACAATAAAATCTACTTTAATTATATTCAAAAGTGTTAAAATTTGCAAATTTTTGGGACAGATTTTACTTCTCTGGAGAATACCGTTGCATATCAGTCAAAATTAAATCTGATTGAGCTCATTTTATATTTCGAATGATTAGTTCATCAAATTTAACTTTTTGAGCATAACACATCATGAGAAAATTATATCATCAAACTACGATTTTCTTCTGATTTCTCTGGGCTTTGTAAATATTTTTTCATGCTCATCATGTGATATTTTCCACCAAAAGTTCATAACCTGCTAATTCTGGAATAGTCTGTAAATATTCAAAAATCTCACGAGATTCATCTTTCACGGTAGAAATAATGAAAAAAGATTGATCTAATTTTTCAATAAATTTCGAAAACATTGACTCTAAATCAACTACTGCCCTTAAATGTGGAAGGTTTTTCTCTTCAAAATCTGTAATATCTGGCAACAATTCATCGTAAGCTGTTTCGTGATTTGATAAGAATAATGTGTGATGATTTCAGAATATATCCAAGAATTCATCTCGATTTGTGAACTTAGTATCTTCGCTGAAAAGGAAATAAAAATCTGATTGATTATACATTTTTCTCTGAACTTTTGCGACAGTCTCAGTGATAGAGAAAAAATGTTCAATCTGTAACCATAATGTCTTAAAATCAGATGGATGTAATACTGATTCAAGTTTTGGTCAGAATTCTTTGAGCTTTGGAAGAAGTAATTTCGTTTGATAGAATTCGATACTAGAAACGATAGGATTTATCTGAATTTCATCATCTGGAATATTGATAAATAATTTTTTAGTCTCTGTTCGTAGAATTCAGATAAACATCGTAAAAAATGTATCAAATTCTTGAAGTACAGTCAAAAATTCAGAAGAAATCAGATTTTTTTCTTGTAAAAGCTCGTATTTATACAGTAGCATATCCACAAAATTCTGAATATAATACAAATCACAAGTACGAGAAAGATATTGATTATAATTACGATATCGCCACTCTGTATCAAAGAATAAGATTTGGAAATCTTGGTATGTTTCGATATCTTTTTCGAGTAAAGAATAAAGTCACTGATGTGTAGTGAGAACGAGCGGATATTTAACTATTTCACGAGAATCTTTGATAAATCCATAAACTTTGTAATCTCACTTAGAATTTAGGTCAAGAACTCCGTATCCGTAAAACAAATGAACACAATACTTGATGATGAAAAGAATTTCAAAATCTAAAAATTCTGACTTAGATAAGAATGTTTGAAATAATTTTGGAGAGATTGTCTGCTCCTCACGAGCAAATCAGATATTTTTGATTCACATATCATTCAAGAGATTTTTGGCGATATCTAGTTTTGGTTTAGAAGAAAAAACGAGAAGAATCTTTTTATTTGCAAGGAGTGATTGAAGTAATGATTTAAATTTCAAATTTCATATGTAATATCTTTTTTTTGTCTCAAAATTGGAAGTCTGGATATCATACGGAAATGAAGTGAAAGATGTATCAGTTGGTGCTATTTTTTTGAGAGAAGGAATAACTATTTCTCCAATTGATGGTGATGATTTATACTCATATGAAGGCAAAATTTGAAGAAATTCTGCATTTGATTTATTAATTAGTTGACTAAGAAGAGGTGTCTTTTCTTGCACTTGTCAGAGAAAATCAATGAGATAACAAAACAATGCTAAAGTAGCTTTTGTATCAAAAAATGCATCATGAAAAGTACCCTGATCTGACAAATCATTTGTAAATGAAAGTCAAAATTTTGATTTTCGCTGAAGAAATAATGGCTTTTCTTCGAGGTAATTTGAAAGAATCTCTAGAGCATAACTTGGGGCATAGGGAACCATCGCCTGTGAAAGCTGAAAAGTATCAATTGAGAATGCATATTTTAACAATGGAAAAAAACGATTAAGAAATGATAAATCGAATGCAATATTATGTCAGATTACTATCGTATTTTTTCAAAAAAAATGAGAAATTTCTTTCTGGACTTCTGAAGGAGTTGGAGCAGTTTCAAGATCTTTTAAGTCGATATTTGTGATAAAACTAACGATATTTTTTAGTTCTTTAAGTTCTTTTTCTGGACGTAAAAGTGTCTGATATTGATCTATTATATTTCAATCAACATCAATCTCTACAATTCATAGTTGAATTGGCTCATCTTTCAACAAGTCTAACCCTGTTGTTTCAAAATCTAGTCAAATATATCTATATTTTGGAGATAACACTTTTACAAAACATAAAATTAAAATCCATTTTTTAGTTTATATTTTCCTTTTTTAAAATCAAAAAGAAATCACACTTGACTTTTTTGACAAAATTGTTATTTTAATAAAACACACTAAAAAAAGACATAATCATGAAAGAAAAAATCTACAAGTCCGGGATTCCGGGCATCATTCCACCCAATTCCGTAGAACTCGTCCCTAAACCCATTGAATCTGGGTCAGCCACTGAGTTGAAAAAAAAAGACCTGAATGGTGAACCTTCTGGTCCTCGCCAAAACCCTAGGCGATATAACCGCCGCATGCTGAAGAAGTGAATTTCTTCAAACATTGGAAAAAGCAGACTTGCATCAAGTTCTGCTTTTTTGTTTATAAAAAATCAGATTTCTCTTGCATTCTATTTTAAAAATAATAAATTTTTTGTTAGTTTATAAATTGATTGGTAAACTATGAAAAAAATAACAACTACAACCACTACCACAATAATCCAAATTTGGTAGGAGTTTTCTGTTGTTATATTTCAAAGAGCTCCTACTAAAAAAGTAGGATTTTTTATTAGGTTATATACATTAAAATGTCGAATCATGAAGACACTCCCTTGTTTAGACAGCGCCATACTCTAGCTCATGTATTAGCAGAGGCTGTTCAAAGAGTAAAACAATGGAATGTAGAAGTAGCAATCTGACCAGCAATCGATAATGGATTGTATTACGATTTCTTATTTAGCGAAGAAAAGCAAATCGGAGAAGATGACTTGAAAAAAGTTCAAGATCAAATGGTAAAAATCGTAAAAGAAAATCAGGATTTAATCCGTATAGATGTAGATGCTGATACCTCTGATTATCTAGTTAATCAGTTGATGAAACAAAAATATAAGGATGAGATGAGAAGAGAATTTCTTGCTGATGGAGAATCTATTTCATTCTATATTAATACTATCGCAGAAGCTGCTAAGGATAGAGTTTTAGAATGAATTGATGAAAATTATATCAAATACTACGAGAGAATTACAAAATATCTACAAGAAAAGTTTCCTGATAAATTCACCGGAAAATTTGCTACATTCTTGGACATGTGTGAAGGACCTCATGTAGAAAATACTAAAGAAATTGATCCAAAAGCTTTTCAAATAGATAAGTTAGCCTGAGCATATTGGAGAGGAAACTCAAATAATGTGATGATGACCAGAATTTACGTTTGGGCTTTTGAAGATAAAGAACATCTTAAAGCTTATGCTGAGGAAGTAGAAGAAGCCAAAAGAAGAGATCATAGAAAATTATGAAAAGATTTATCAATCTTCATGTCTCATGACTTGGTTGGTAAAGGTATGCCTCTTTGGTTGCCAAATGGTGCAGTAATCAGAAAGCAATTAGAAAACTACATATATGAGAAAGAAAGAAATATGGGTTATATGCATGTATATACTCCATGTGTAGGAACAGTTGATCTTTATAAAACTTCTGGACACTGGGATCATTACCAAGAAAATATGTTCCCTTCAATGAAAGTAGATGAAGAAGAATTTGTACTTAGACCTATGAACTGTCCTCACCACATGTTGATTTATGCTAATGATTTGAGATCTTATAGAGATTTACCTATCAGAATTTGAGAATTTGCTACAGATTTCAGATATGAAGCAAGTGGAGTAGTTAAATGACTAGAAAGAGTCAGATGTATGTGTCAGAATGATGCACACTTATTCGTTAGACCTGACCAAATCTGAGAAGAATTCAAGAAAGTAGTAACTTTGATTCTTGATGTATATAAAGATTTTGGATTAACTAATTATAAATTCAGACTTTCATTAAGAGATCCTGCAGACAAAGAAAAATACTTCGACGATGATCAAATGTGGGATGAAGCAGAAAATAAACTTAGAGAAGTTTTGAATGAATTTGGATGTCCTTATACTGAAGCTATCGGAGAAGCTGCTTTCTATGGACCTAAACTAGATGTAGAAGTAAAACCTGCAGTTGGTCCAGAAGTAACTTTATCTACATGTCAGCTTGATTTCTTATTACCTAGAAGATTTAAACTAGAATATACAGACAAAGATGGAGAAAAGAAAACTCCAGTAGTAATTCACAGGGCAATATTCGGAACATTCGATAGATTCACTGCATTCTTATTAGAAGAAACTAAATGAGTATTCCCATTCTGGTTGGCTCCTGAACAAGTAAAAATTCTTCCAGTAGCAGATCCATTCATAGATTATGCTAATAAAGTTTGTGAAGATTTGAGAAAAGAGAATATCAGAGTTTCAGTAGATACAAGTGCAGACAGTTTGAATAAGAAGATTAGAAATGCTGAGCTTATGAAAGTGCCTTATATCCTTGTCGTAGGAGAGAAAGAAGTGAATTCTGAATGAGTTTCAGTAAGAGTATTCAAAACTAAAGAACAATACGAACAAAGTGAGGCAGAATTCATAAAAGCCGCTATCGAAAAAAGAGATACTAAAGCTTTATAGAAAGTAATGAATATGATACAAAGCATAAAAGTACACAATTCTGAAATGGAATATATAAAGTTTGGGGACTGAAAAAAGATTTTTGTAATCATTCCTGGATTATCATTAAAAAGTGTTTTACTCAGTGAAGAGGCAATAATAGCCTCTTTTTCCGAATTTACAGATAATTTTACAGTATATTTATTTGATAGAATTAAGGATATACCAGAAAATTATAGCGTATATGATATGGCAGAAGATACCTACAATGCTATGATAAATGTATGAATAAAATCGTGTAATATCTTTGGAGCATCTCAATGATGAATGATCGCCCAATGTATGGCCATAAAACATCCGAATTTTATAGAAAAAATGATTTTATGATCAACTACCTGTAAAATGGAATCTAATGCGCTTAAAATTATTTCTAAACGGATAGAACTAACAAAACTCGGCAATATTTCAGAATTAAACAAAAATTTTATTACAGATGTTTATTGTAAAGAAACTATTAAAAAATATTGAGATATTATATTACAATCAAATACTAACATAAGTGATGATGAATTACAAAGATTTATCAAACTTGCTTCTACAATATATAATTTTGATATAGAAAAAGATTTATCAAATATTAAATGTAAAACATTAGTTATCTGATCAAATAATGACTTAATCTTCTGATGAGAATCATCTAAGAATCTAGCAAAAATACTAAACTGTAAATTATATTTATATAAAAGCTACGGTCATGCTGTTTATGATGAAGCCCCAGATTTTAGAGATAGAATTTTAATTTTTTTACATAGTTAAAAATTTTTAATGAAAAAATCAAACATATTACGTAAAGTTGAAGAAAGTATGAAAAGGCAACGTCAAAGAGAAATTATAGAATTGAAAGAAACGAGAGAGATAAAGAAAAGACTATGAGAGATTATTACAAAAGATGATTATCATCCATCATGACACATGAGGCACTGAAAATAAAATAGTTTAATTTTTAATAATAAAAACGTCCCCCATCTGAAGGACGTTTTTGTATATTGTAATGAATAAATTACCTCTTTGACCATGTAGGAGCTTTTCTGGCTTTCTTCAAACCTGGCTTTTTCCTTTCCTTAATTCTTGGATCTCTTTTTAGAAGTCCATAAGGTTTCAAAGTTGGTCTTAAATCTGAATTCCATTCAATTAATGCTCTTGCAAATCCTAATTTAATAGCATCAGAATGTCCTGCAATACCTCCACCTAATACACGAATGTGTGCGTCAAATTTCTTGTACGCTTCAGGAGCTATAACGCTAAATGGAGCGATTGCATTTTCATATAAATGTGTATTTCCTCCGAAATATTCTTTTAATGGTACTTCTTTACCACTAGCTGTCTTAACTATGAAGGTTCCTCCTCCTTGAGAATATAACTTTACAACAGCTGTTGTACATTTTCTACGACCAATTGCGTAATTGTATTCCTTGTTTGCCATTATTTATAAAGATTTACAGGTTTAAAATTATCATATTTTGTAGTTGTTCCTTTGATAAGCTTTAATCTCTTCATTCTAGCATCTCTAAGCTTATTTTTTGGAAGCATTCCACGTACAGCAAATCGAAGAGCTTTAGATGGATTTTTCTTTAATAATTCTCCTAATGTGATACTTTTAACGTTTCCTTTGTATCCACTGTAAGAATAATAAATCTTATCCTTTAGTTTCTTTCATGAAACTGCGATTTGATCCACATTTTCAACGATTACGAAACTTCCAGCATCCCAAAAATCTGAATAATACGATTTGTCTTTACCAGCTAATTTTTTAGCTACATCTACAGCTAATCTTCCTAAAGTCTTACCTGTAGCATCAGCTCTATACCAAACCCTATTCTTTTCTTGGTCAGTTTGTTTTACCCAGATCGTCTTATTTAGATCTTTCTTTGTAAACTCCATCTTAATCAAATAACAATAAATTAAAATAAATCTATATCCTTAATTATGCTAATTTAACCAAAATCTTTTCTGCTCCATCTCCTAGTCTGTATCCTAATTTGTAAGTACATACGAACCCAGACATTTTACCAGACTCTACAAATTTTGGAAGCAAATCATTCAATAATTTCTTTCCTTCAGCTTCAGAGTAGATAACTGATTTAACTAAACGAATATTTTCTCTCTTAGCATCAGCTTCTGAATAATTCTTAGTATTTGAGATTAGTCTACCTATCAAAGCATCAGCTTCAGCCTTTAGAACTGCAGCTCTCTTTGATGTTGTAGTAACTTTACCATTTCTAACTAAGTTAGTCAACATCTGTCTGATATAAACTCATTTACTTTTCACTCCTGTATTGATTTCTAGAAGTGCATTCTTTCTGTGTTGCATCGTATAAACAAATTATAAATTATAAATCTGAATCTTTTTTGATTATGAGATTAATGGTTTTCCTAATTGTTTGAAAGAATCATTAATTTCATCGATAGCTTTCTTTCATACTCCTTTCATAAGTAATAATTCAGCTTTCTTTTTCTTTTCTAGATCTTCAACATATAATATTTGATTCTTGATTAATGCGTTTCTTGTTCTCTCGCTAAGTGGAAGAGCATCAATTGGCATTGTCTTAATATTTGTCTCGTCTACTACTGTAGCAGATGATTCAATGTTAAGATCTTCCATTTCAACGAATACTGATTTATCAATGTATAAGTCATCGAATACGAATAACTTAGCATATGAAGCTAATACCTCACCAGCAAATTGTAACATTTGTTTTGGAGATACTTGTCCAAATTGAGTTTTAACTTCAATTACCAATGTATCTTTTGTACTTCAGTTGAAGTCTTCGATAACTTCTTGAACATCATATTTAACATAATCTACCAATTTGAAGTCATTGTCGATTAATAATACGTTAACATCTTTTCATTCTGATTTCTTATCACGATTTCTAAGATAATCTAGTGAATAATACGCATATCATTTTTCGATACGTAATTCCATGTTAATTTCAGTTGCAGCATCTGTAATCTCGAATAATGGTTCTTCTGGGTTTAATAATGTAATTCATGAAGGTAATTTAAGATCTGCAGCTTTATATTCTCCTAATCCCTTGAATCTCTGAGAAATCCATTGAATAGGTTCTATTTTTTCATCTAATGTGAATCTTAATTTTTTGAAGTTTAATAATATGTTTACTACATTTTCCTTTACTCCATCAATAACATAGTATTCATGAGGTACTCATTTAATCTTTAATCCTGTAACTGCTCCACCTAAGTTGTAAGCAAGGATTATTCTTCTCATTGCATTTCCTAGTGTGTGTCCGAATCCTCTTGGAAGGTTTTTTAACTCGAATTTTGTAGTACAATCATCTATCTCTGTCGCCATAATTGAAGGCGCTCCTATGAAATTTTGGATGTCTAGCATAGAGTATAGAAAAGCAAATAAAATATTTTTGTTTATTTATATAACTGAAACCCTTTTTAATAACCAGATCAATAAACTAAGCTCTGGCATAAAATTCGATAACCTTCAATAGATCAGCTTGAGTTTCGATTTCACCTTTCTGTGGTAAACTTAATACATCGATTGTATAAGCATTTTTGTCTACTTTAATCCAAGAAGGAACTTTTACACTATTTTTAGCATTTGTAGCATATAATGGTGATTTTTTAAGTCCTTCACGAAGAGCTATCTTGTCTCCAGGTTTAAGGAATGTAGATGGAACATTGTGTTTTACTCCATTAAGAGTGAAGTGTCCATGTACAACCATTTGTCTAGCTTGCATAATTGTTTGAGCCAATCCTGAACGAAGAACGATTACATCCATTCTTCTCTCTAAGAATTGAAACAAAGCAAAGTCGTGACTAATATTCTGGTTTTTAGCATATTGAGATGCAGTAACCTTAACTATTTTAGCAAACTGTTTCTCTGAAAGAAGGTATGATCTCTTGAGAAGTTGTTTATTTCTCAAAAGTTTTCCATATTCAGAGTTTCTTTGCATAGCAGATCCATGCTGTCCTGGTGTAGTTTTTCTCTGTTTCAAGTTGTATTTTGCAGAACCAAAGATATTTACACCCTCTCTTCTACATAATCTCAATTTTGCTCAAGTATATTTCATTTTTACAAGCAAATAATAATAAAGAATATTTTAAATTTTCGTAAATCAAAGCAATAAGATAAGAAAAATCTGATTAATTTCTCTTTGGTCTTAGTCCTTTACATCCACCAAATTGGATTGGAGTTTCTTCTCTGATGTATTGAATATCAATTACTCCAATTTCGTTGATAGCCTTGAATACTCAGTCTCTAGCCATTCCAGTACCTCTGAAAACTAATCCAATTTCTTTTAATCAAAGAGCTTGAGCTTCTTTAAGTAATTGTTTAGTCAAAACTTCAGCAGCATATGGAGTAGATTTTTTAGAACCTTTGTATCCAACTTTTCCAGTTCCTCCT
>Ga0265301_10003896_pt1 | contig 15400 bp, 25 predicted proteins | sample AusTroGonzalo_MG_2_FD_193488 | JGI IMG/M metagenome (GOLD analysis project Ga0265301, IMG submission 193488) | Bovine rumen microbial communities from tropical cattle in Woodstock, Queensland, Australia - Gonzalo_04 | ecosystem: Host-associated > Mammals > Digestive system > Stomach > Rumen ...
CTCGGCCGCCATCCGCGACGTTCTCCTCTTCCCGACAATGAAGCCAGTCGATTGAGTCTTTGATGCAAAAAGTTATGAAAAGCGATCACTTTCGGGCAAATCCGGAACAATTTGCTTGAATTTGAAAGTCCAAAACTACGAAAAAGTAGCGTTTTAAACAGAATTAAACAAATTTTGAACAAATCATTAGTTGACATCTTTAAAGAGTAGGTATCTGTAAGCTGTTCTGCCGTCTGAGAGCAATTTCCCAGACGGCAGTATTTTGATATTTTTCAGAGGGTAAAGCTAATACAACAAAGAGTTGACAAAAATAAAAAACAGGCATATAATATTCGTAACACAAAATGATTCGTTTTAAGAAGAAAGGGTGAATTGTGTGAATTGGAGAAATAAGGTTGAAAAACCAGAAGAAATTGAGATGCCGCTTCTTGAGAAAGTTAAAGCCACTTGGACAGGCCTGAGCGTTGTGCTCTGGTACGCTGCCCTAATTCTGATTTTAGGGAGGCCGGTCATGTATCTGGTGATTCAGGCTTTCCGATTCGCAGCGTACTCCTGGCTCTCAATTCAGGATTGGTGCTGCGGGGGCAACAGTTTGGATTATCTTAATCCGTTTTATCAACTGACACAGTTTTCATTTAGCAACTTTTTGTTTTGAACGCCTGCAAACCTGCGGGCGTTTTTTTGTGAGAGGAGTCGCAAGGGAGTTTCTCGTTGCCGACTTCTTTTTTTCGTGGTAATATACAGAAAGCTTGCAAAGCATTATAAGGAGCTGAGAACATCAACCATTATCGGAGCTTGAATTCCTGTCTTCGGGAGAATTACGGAGAAAAGATCTATAAGCTTGCTTTGGACGGAGGCTTCACGTGTCCGACCAGGGATGGTAAGCTGGATACACGCGGCTGTATTTTCTGTTCCGGTGGAAGCGGAGATTTTGCGGTTCCTGTCGGCGACAATGTTAAGGAAGCCATCGAGATGGCGAAAAAGATTATCGCAGATAAAGGCGGCAGAAAGTTTATTGCCTATTTTCAGAGCTTTACCGGCACCTATGCGCCTGTTGAGAGATTGCGAGCATTGTATAGGAAAACTATAGAGCATCCGGAAATTGTTGCTTTATCCATTGGAACGAGGCCGGACTGTCTTTCGGATGAAGTCATTTCACTCCTTGCAGACCTGAATCGAACCAAGCCTGTGTGGGTGGAGCTTGGGCTTCAGACTATCCATGAGTCTACAGCGGAATACATCCGAAGAGGGTATCCTTTGGCCGTGTTTGACGATGCCCTGCGCAGACTACATGTTGCCGGGATCACGGTTATTGTCCATATGATACTCGGACTTCCGGGAGAAACGCCGGAAATGATGGTTGAGACTGCCAGGTATATCGGCCAGAGCGGGGCAGAAGGTATCAAGTTTCAACTCCTGCATGTTCTGGCAGGAACAGATCTCGCTGAGGATTACAGAAACGGCTTATTCCGGGTACTGTCACTGGAAGAGTATATCCGAGTGCTGGAACAGTGCATTGAGATCATCCCAGCGGACATGGTGATCCACCGCCTGACAGGCGACGGTGCGAAACGTAATCTTATTGCTCCTCTATGGAGCGCTGACAAGAAGCATGTGCTCAATGAAATCAACAGGGCATTTGACCGTGACCGGGTCATGCAGGGGAGTAAGCTATGAAATGACAAGAAAAGAATTCAACGAGCGCATGACGCAGATAGACCCGGAATCAGAGGGGGCTGTCGATCAGCTTGCAGCTTTGTTTGAGGAGGACTATCTCTCCTCTGGGAAAGATCTGAATGACCCGGCAGTGATTGAGGAGATTCATACTGCGGCAGAAACAGATTTAGAGCACTTTAAAAGAAAGTATGACGAGCTGCTGGAAAAAATCAATGGTGAGCTGAGAAAAGCCGGTGCTACAGAAGCGCAGATCAACTGGGGCCTGTTTGGCAATATTGAGCTGCCAACGCTTTCCTATATCCGATGCAATGCCATGGCCAAGAAGATGATCCACATCAGCTATCAAATTACCTATTGCCTGGGAGAATTGAAAATGCTCAACAAATACACAGATGTGGATATGGATGCTATAGCCAGAATTCAACGGGAATATAAGAGAAGGTTTGGCTAAAGGGAGGCTGATCCGGAAATGAAAACACTGAAAATCACCAATAACTCACCGGCGGTTCTTGGATTTGTCCTGGTCAGTTTTGCTGTCCTGATCCTTGGGATCGTTACCGGAGGAAGCAGCACTAAACTGCTGTTCATGACGTATCATTCTTCACTGACAAATCCGCTGACATATCTGCGCTTCTTTACACACGTGCTTGGCCATAACGGATGGACGCATTTCATTGGAAACATGTCTTATATTCTGCTTCTCGGACCGATGCTGGAAGAGAAATACGGGGCGGGAAAGATCCTGGAAGTTATCGGGATTACCGCGTTTGTGACAGCCGTCGTCAATTATATCCTGTTCCCAACTGTGGCGTTATGCGGCGCAAGCGGCGTGGTATTTGCCTTTATCCTGCTTGTATCCTTCACGAATGTCAGAGAAGGGGAAATCCCCATCACCGTCATTCTGGTTGCGCTGATCTTTATCGGCCAGCAGGTCTATGAGGGAATCTTCCTGAGAGATAATGTGTCGAATCTGTCCCATGTTCTTGGCGGTGTTGTCGGATCGGTAGCAGGATATAAGCTGAACGTTAAAAGAAAGTGAATCTGGAGGAGCAAAGTGGCTGTATTACTGCTTTTTAATATTCACGATGAAGAGAAGCGGACTGCGATCAGGCTCCTGTCATTACGGCTCGGCTATTCGGTTCTGGATGTTCTGCCCGAGCAGCAGAGCATGAAAATCTCGGAACTGCTTTCCGGAGCAAAGCCTGTCGGACAGAATCTGATCCCGTTTACGGATGAGATGATGGTGATGTCCGGATTCAGCTCACAGGATATGCATGCGCTTCTGGATGGGATGCGGAACAACGGCTGTCCGGTCAGACTGAAATGTATCGTTACAGAGACAAACAAATCATGGACAGCGACGAGACTGCATAAAGAGCTGATTGCGGAAGACCAGGCCATGCGAAAGAGGACTTCAAAGAGATGAAAATCCTGTGCATTGGTGATTCCAACACATATGGTTATGATCCCAGATCTTTCTTTGACTCCCGGTACCCAGCGGAGACGAGATGGACAGAACGCTTGGGCGATCACGAGGTAATCAACTGCGGGATGAACGGACTGGAGATCCCAAGAGACGCCAGAACCTTTGTGGAACTGATCCAAAGAAAGTCTCCGGACTTGGTTCTTGTGATGCTTGGAGGAAACGACCTGCTTGAAGGGGCGGATGCGGAAACTGTTGCAAGCAGAATGGAGTCGTTTATATCAGATATTCAGGAAACCGGAGTACAGATCCTGCTGATTTCTCCGCCTCCCATGCAGGACGGTGAATGGGTTCGGAGTACGGAACTGATAGAAGAATCCGAAAAACTGGGAAAACTGTACCGGGAACTGGCAGAGAGGAAAGACATTCTGTTCGCAGACGCGGGAGAGTGGAATGTGGAACTGACTTTTGACGGCGTTCATTTCTCCCCGGAGGGACATGCTTCGTTCGCAGCGGGGCTGATTGAGCGACTGCGGAACTTATGACCATGCAGAAGGCTCGGGAAATCTGTGCCCTGATCTGCCGGAACGATGGAATCAAGGCGAAGGACATAGCAAAAGAATTGAATATCGATCGACAGGAGGTCAATCATATTCTTTACAGCTCGCCCCTGATGAAAGAGCTTTGCTGGCAGGACAGGGAATTCTGCTGGCATGGAATCATGAAGCAGGCACGACCTCATATCGGTCTTCAGGAGTTTGCCGGATACTATGACACGGCAAGGAACTTCCTTGCGCTCTCCGAGGATGAATGGCTGGAAAAGCTTACGGAGGGCTGCACCAATATCGGCCGAAATCTGAATGATACAAGAGGTCTGTTTCATTCCTTCCGGGATTGCAGAGAGCAAATGATCGGTCTGTTTCAGGATCTGACGAACATGATCGGGGACAACTGCCTGGACTGGGAGATTGCGTTTGAGCTGAGAGTGAAACGTTCCCGCTATGTTCGAATCTATGCCGATGTCCTGATCATCACGGAGGACCGGGTGTTCTCGTTGGAATTCAAGATGAAGGACCGAATTAATCCGGAAGAAGTGCTGCAGGCAGCCAAATACTGCCCGTATCTCGAAATTATGTTTGGTCCGGCCTATGAGGTGATTCCCATTCTGGTGCTGACAGCAGCATGTGATTTCTTCGAGTTTGCGCAGATCGGGAAAACGGATGCCGTGCTCCCAGTCTGCTCGGGAGACATGCTGTTTAACGTGTTTGATGAATATCTGGGATTTCTGGAGAGATAGGCCCTATGAAAAAACTGATCACAATCCTGATGATTGCCCTTTTCCTGACCGGCTGCGCGTCAACTGAGCCACCAGCACAGCAGGCGTCCGACACAGCCGGTATGACGAAGCTATCTTATCTGCAAATCGACCAGGAAACCGCAAAGCAGATGATGGAAGCGGAGTACGACCATGTGATCGTTGATGTTCGGAGACAGGATGAGTATGACGCCGGCCATATTCCTGGAGCAATCCTGATCCCGAATGAGTCTATCACAACAGAGAGACCGGAGGAACTGCCGGATCTTAATCAGGTCATCCTGATATACTGCCGCAGCGGGAATCGATCTAAACAGGCGGCTCAAAAGCTGGCGAATATGGGCTACGTGAATCTTTACGAGTTCGGCGGGATCATAGATTGGACGGGTGATATTGTGGCAGGAAACGAAAAGGCAACTCTTACATTTGATTCCTTTGACGGCGGTGGACCGGAATACAGCATCCTTCTTGGTGAGGATATTGTCTCTTATGAGCAGCAGAAGGAATACAGCAGCCCAGACCATGAAGATCTTGATGGAGCAGGCTATGACATAACATTCACCTTTGCTGGCCTGAAGTCCGGCGAAACAACCATGACAGTTCAGCAACGGTCGCCGATTGCCGGAAACATGGATCATTTTTATTCGGTGAAGGTCGATCCAAACCTGAATGTGACAATCGAAGCTTTGACGGTCGAAGACTTGGATATGGCCGTAGTGTCTGTTCCAACGCTTGTGATAGAGACGCCAAAGAAAGCGTTCTATGCTGCGCTGGAGGACAATTCTTCTGCAAGAGAATTTGCAGAAAAACTCAGCGCTGAGGTCATTGAGGTAGAGATGCACGATTACGGCAGCTTCGAGAAAGTTGGGGCGTTGCCTTGGAGCTTGGAACGGAACGACGAATCGATTACCACAGAACCGGGAGATGTGATTCTGTATCAGGGAAATCAGATCACGATCTACTATGATCAGAATACCTGGAATTTTACAAAGCTGGCGACGATCGGAAATGTCACAAAAGAGGAACTGCTTGATGCTCTCGGAGAAGGAAATGTGACAGTGACCTTCTTGGTGGAGTGGAGCGAATAGATGCCGACAATAAAGGTCGACAGGGGTGGATTATGAAAGTCGGTTTGATTTCTGATACACATAACCTTTTGCGCCCGGAAGTGATAGTGGCTTTAAAGAATGTTGACGCAATCCTTCATGGCGGGGATATAAATAGCCAACAAGTTCTCGATCAGCTGCAGTCAATCGCTACAGTTTACGCTGTACGCGGAAATGCCGACAAAGAATGGGCAGAAAACCTGCCAACTTTTCTGGATTTTAAATTGAGCGGTCATCATATCTATATGACGCATAAGAAAAAGGATCTGCCGGCAGACCTTGAACCATATGATCTTGTGATGGTTGGACATAGCCATACATACTCTGATATGCTGGTTGAGAAAACACGGATCATCAATCCTGGAAGCTGTGGCCCACGCCGCTTCCATCAGCCAATCACGATGGCAATGGCCGTAATCACGGAAACCTCGATATCTGTCACAAGAATTGATATTGCTCATGCTGTACCCTCTCCAAAGATTGATCCAAGCGATACCGCCACACAGATTGAGATTGTGATAAGGGAGTTCAACAAGGGCCGTAGCACGAAAAAGATTGCAGAAAAGTATGGTATTGACTCAGCATTGGCAGAGCAGATCATTCGCCTTTATGTCACGCATCCGGGTGTTACTACGGACGGCATCATGACAAAGATGGGATTATAAAAATCTATTGGAGTTATAGAGGGGGAGAAGAAATTGGAAGCAAAGTACTATACTGTCAGTCGCATCGATGGAGATTATGCCTGGCTCACGTGCACAAGTGCTGAAGAGGAACCGTATTTTATAGCCCGCGCTTTGCTGCCGCTGGATATAGACGAGGGGAGTAAACTGAAGTTTGAAAACTTTCAGTTCGAGATGGTCTGATTCAACTTGATATAAATGTATTGCAGGGACATCAATATGAGAGAAGACAATGAGAAGCTGAAGTACGATTCACTCAGGGCCGTCCTTATGAAGACGGCCGGTGCAGGAGACGTAGCGGTTCAATCGGTTTCCGGCGGTGATATCAACCGGGCATACAAGCTGACTGTAAACGGACAGCTTTTCTTTATGAAGGCAAACCGAAGAGAGAATTATGACTTCTTCCTGGCTGAGATTGCCGGATTGCATGCCATTGCAGAGACAGAAACCATCCGGGTACCCGCAGTGCTGGGAACAGGTGTGGATGACAGCTACGGCGCTTTTCTGCTTCTCGAATGGAGCCAGGGAAAAACTGTACCGAAGTTCTACGAGAATTTCGGGCACGGTCTTGCGGCAATGCACAGAGCAGACACAGGCAGATTCATCCAAGGCTTCGGATTCAGCCAGGACAACTTCATCGGAGCGGGGGTGCAGGAAAACACACAGGAAGACAGTTGGGTGATATTCTTTCGTGATCACAGGCTCGTACCGCAGCTGAGTAAGGCTGAGGACTGGTTTGACAGCACGGACAGGAAACAGATCAGCCGGATCCTGGACAATCTGACGGAGCATCTTCCGGAGCCGGATTTTCCATCGCTTCTTCATGGCGACCTCTGGAGCGGGAACTATATCACCGGGAGTGATGGAGAGGCATGGCTGATCGATCCGGCTGTTTATGTTGGCCATTCGGAAGCGGACCTAGCCATGACGGAACTGTTCGGCGGCTTTCCACAGAGGTTCTATCAGGCGTACAACGAAATAAGCCCAATCGATCCGGGATACAGAGAACGCCGTGAGCTTTACAACCTGTATCATCTGCTGAACCATCTGAACCTGTTCGGCGGATCTTATCTCGGGTCAGTCCGGCATGTTTTACGCACATACGCTTAAAGGAGAGCGGGGAATATGAGCAGTATAACAAGAGACGGGCAAGGAACGTACCATTGGGCCGGAACCATCGACGAACAATGTGATAAAAAGACAATCCGAATCATCTATGGCGCCATGGGCGGGACATGCATTGTGTTCATCGTGATGGCGCTTATGGTCAATGCGGAGATGCTCGGAGTCACGTTGCTGACATGCCTTGGTGTCATGGCGATTGTCACTGCCGTTACCGTGCCGCTTATGCGGGCGTCAAAGGGTAGACAGCAGAAATATGAGATGAATGATGAATGCGTGCGATATGTTGGATATGGCAGGGAGGACACACGCTTCGCATACAAGGATATTCGCAAGATTCATGTGTATAATGCGAGGAACATGATCGAAGTGAAGGGAATTGTGGTATCCGCGCCATTCTTCGTGCCACATGAGGATTTTGGCTTTGTGAGGGACTATATCCTGCGAAGGATACCGGGGAATACCGAGGTGATATACGAGTGAAACAGCGCCTGATTGTGTTCCTTGTTCTGCTTTTGATTCTCAGCCTCTGCGCCTGCGGCAATCGGTATCGGATCAATATTGCAGGCGGCGCAGATCTTGTAATCTCCTGTCCGAAGACCGCAAAAGCGGGAGAAACCGTGATCGTTGAGACGAAATGTGTTACAGACGGCTGGGTCGAAGTATCGGCCAGCGGAGCGGAGGTTACTGCTGTGCAGGAAGATGTTTTTCAGTTTGTGATGCCCAAACAAAACGTTGATGTACGTGTATTGTTCGCATGGGACGACATGTCATGAACTATGTCTACATTCTGAGATGCTCCGACGATACACTGTATTGCGGCTGGACAACAGATCTGAAACACAGGATTGCGGCACATAACGCCGGAACAGGAGCAAAGTATACGAAATCACGCAGACCGGTCGAGCTTACGTATTATGAGGAGTATGAGAACCGGCACGATGCTCTGAGCCGTGAGTGGCACATCAAGCGCATGACAAGAGAAGAGAAACTGGAGTTGATAAAGCGATGACCATATCTCAGATACTGGAGAAGATGATTGTATTCTCCAAAGGTAATATCCACGATATAGATCATTTGATCCGTGTGTGGGCCTACGCAAAGACAATCGGTGAATTGGAAGAACTGGATGCGGATACTCAGTTCATCCTTGAAGTTGCGGCGCTTACCCACGATATTGCCTGTCCGCTTTGCCGGGAAAAGTATGGAAATACCAACGGAAAGTACCAGGAGGCAGAAGGAGAGAAACTTGTCAAAGATTTTCTGGCAGATTCCGGGATGGCGAAGGAACAAATCGATAGGGTTGCCTTCCTGATTGGGCATCACCATACATTCCATGATATCGATGGGATCGATTATCAGATCCTGATCGAGGCGGATTACATCGCAAACGCATCAGAGAATGAGTATAGTGAGATAAATTTGAAAAACTTTATGGAAAAAATCATGAAGACTGAGAGCGGAAAACATATGCTTCGGGATGTATTTTGCCTGGAACCTGAAGAATGAGCATAAGAATACGGATCACAGATGATTTTGACCTTGAAAAGATTGCTTCCAGCGGGCAATGCTTCAGATGGGTGAGAATAGCTAAGGACAGTTACCGGATTCTGCACGGAAAACGATGCGTCTATGTGGAATCCCTTCAGGAACAGTGGTATTCGTTTTCATGCGATGAAAAAGAATTCGCCGCTGTCTGGACGGATTATTTTGACTTTCAGGAAAACTACGCAGGGATACGCTCACGGATTGATAAGGGCGAAGACCCCTTTCTATGGCTGGCCGCTGAGCATGAGCGCGGAATCCGCATTTTGCGCCAGGAACCATGGGAAATACTGGTCACTTTCATTATATCGCAGAATAAAAACATACCTGCAATACGGAGATCGGAAGAAATGCTGTCAAAGCTATGCGGAGAAAGGAGAACTGACAGTAGGGAGAGAGAATATTATGCATTCCCGACACCGGAGGCCATTACTAAGTGCAGTGAACAGGAGCTGCGAGCGTGCAGCCTTGGTTATCGATGGAAATACGTTCTTGAAGTAGCCTTAGCTGTGAAGAATGGATACCTGGATTTGAACCTGCTGCGGGACAAAGAAGAGGAACAGACAACCAAAGCTTTGATGTCCCTCTATGGCGTTGGAATGAAAGTGGCGAATTGTGTTTCACTCTTCGGCCTGCATCACATGGACGCTTTCCCAAAAGATGTGTGGATCAAAAGAATTCTTGCAAATGAATACCCAGATGGCTATCCGTTTACCAAATATTCGCCCTACAACGGAGTATATCAGCAATATATGTTCGCATATTATCGAAAGAAGGAGAGAAAAGAGCCATGAAGAAAAATCTTGGAAGCATGCCGGCGTTGTATCCGATGCCGGTCGTAGTTGTGAGTGCTTACGACCAAAACGGCGTTCCCAATGCCATGACAGCTGCCTGGGTGCAGATTACAGATATGGACAAAATTGCTCTGTTTGTTGATCCAAATCATAAGACTATGAAAAACATCATGGAGACAAAAGCCTTCACAGTTGCGTTAGCAGATGTTGGTCACATGGCAGAAGCGGATTTCATCGGAACCGCAAGTGGGAACGACATGCCGGGAAAACTGGAAAAATCCGGCCTGCACATTACAAAGAGTGCATTTGTAAATGCGCCCGTGATTGATGAATTGCCTGTCAGCATGGACTGTGAGCTGGTGGATATTATCGACACAGAGCATATCTACGCGATGGTTGGCAAGATTGTCAATACCAGTGCGGAGGAGCGGATTATTGGGGATGACGGCAAAGTGAATCCGGATCAGGTTCATGCGCTGATTTTCGATCAGTTCCGTCTTGGCTACTATGTTGTGGGAGAAAAGGTAGGGCAGTCCTGGAATGTCGGAAGTGAGATCATGGAAAAGGCGAAAACAGAATGAAAAACTCTCTCGATAAACACAATTTCTTTAAGCCGTTTAAGAAGACGCTGATTGCTGATTTCGGCAGGGAAGAGGCGAACCGGATCTGGGAGGACGCGAGTCAGAAACTGGACAGAGTCATAGCATCGGATCCTTCTATCGAGGATCAGAACGGAGCTTTGGTTATTCCGATTGTTGCACTCTATAAAACATTGGAGGCCCACGGAAAGAACGCAGAGGAGCTTCTGAACAGTTTTGGCGACCAACGAGGCGAGTTTTTCGCGAAACTTGTTCATGTGCTCACAACGCCGCCGGGGATTGATAAGCTGCTTTGGAAGAATATCGACAGGATCATGCATGTCATGTCAGGCCCAAGTTTTGGCTATCAGCGCAGGATTGTCAGTGAACCGCCAGACATGTATGGCGTGGACATCCTGTCCTGTCCCTATCATGAAATGGCAAAAAATCTGGGGGCGGAAAAAGCCGTGCTCTGCATTTGCCACATGGATAAGAAGTACATGCAGGGCTTCAAGCATATTCGATATGAGAGAAACACTGCTGTTTCCGAAGGTGCAGAGTGCTGCGATTACCGGCTGCGATATGATCCCGATAAAAGATAGACGCAATGGAAGAAGGACTGCTCTTATCCACAGCGGCCCTTCTTCCATTGCGTAATAAAAACGCGCCCCGATTTCTCAGGGCGTATGTTTGAACTTGTCCTTCGATCATACTCCATTTCTCTTGTTCATTTCAGTTTCAATTCCGTTAAGCGTTTTGAAGAACCTGTGCGTTGCGACAGCTGGTCCAAATAGAAGAAGACCGAAAACATTCCAGTCGAACATGTGCCTGAATGATGTATGCGGCCCCTCAATCTCCAGTTCAAGAGCTTTTGCTTTCAGTTCCTCGGCAATCCTTGCCATCCAGACCAGAGTATAAATGAAGAGCGTTGGTATTCCCAGCAGATAGGCTACCCAGTATCTCTGCGTTCTTCTGCCTAGGATGCAGTCCAGTTCTTCCTGCAGACCGCCAAGCGGCATGTAAAGAAGAAAGAACAGACCGGCTGTGAAGAAATCTATGAACCCGAGAAAAAATCCCGGACGATTTGTGTGTTTGAATTTCATAATCCGATGCCGATTAAGGGGATTGCGTTTATAACGGGCTCCTCGTATGGATGTACCCGTTTAACGGCAGCGATCGTTTCATTCAGCTTTTCCGAATGAATGGTGACTTCTACCTTGAGCTCCGGTTCGCAGGAAATTACACCTTTCTTGCCAATATAAGGATGAGTTCCGTCCAGCGGCCGCCAGGTCCCCATCACGTGGGAATAGGAAAGACAGGAGTCATAATTGCCGATATGACCGGCATCCACACTTTGAAGAGCGGATTGAAGAGCTGCAAAGTGCGTTTCGGGGATGAATATTTCGAGCTTGATATAATCTGACATTTGCTTCACTCCAAAATGGGCATTCAGCTCAGAGATGTTGAAAAAAGTCCCTGCATCATTTCAAAAACTTTTTCAGGCTTGCCTCCGGTACGGCAGGGAAGAGAGAGCACAGATACTCCATTAGCCGTTCATAGGACTCTTCCGGTTTCCTCTGATATACTTTGTCTGAAAAGGCATCGCCCATGAAAATCTCAGGCGTACTGTATTCTGCCACGCCCCAGCCGCGGCGGTTTCCTCTCTTATCGAGCGTGTAAACGAAGTTGCTGATAATCACATAGCACTGCTCCTGCAATCGCGTGATGGAACTGTCGAAGCCCTTCTTGCCATCGGTTTTCTGCCAGCGACCGTTATAGGCATACCCTCCGGATTCTCTCAACTCCTTTGAGAGAACTGGAGCTTTCTTCTCGATCAGATCATAAAGCTGCTTATCCTGGAACCTGGCCAGCCCGTCATCGTAGCGGGCATCGAAATCGTATCCGTCCCTCCTGTAGTTGGCGAGATCCAAAAAAAGATCGGAGCGAACATAAGTGGATTTCTTTTCAAACAGCTTCCCATAAGCACAGCCAGTGGCCTGAATCACCGGGCCCTTCCATTCCCATGTGTCTTCTCCGGAATCGGAGAAAAGAACCGCAGAACTGCAATGCTCCTCCAGGGAGAAACCGGGAATGGATATGGAGAAGTAGGGAATGATTCCAACCTTCTGGATGGCATCAATCAGATCCTGCCTGGAGCGGACATAAAAATCGTAGGCCATTATTCAATCCTGAACTGCTGTGTGTCGTCCAAAGATTTTTTGCGAACCGGAGCAGGATAATAGGTGCTTCGAACATTTTGCAAGGCAGCAATCATAGAATCAATGCTGTCTTTACTGGAAAAGCCCATCAGAATGCGCTCTTCCTCATTGGACAGATTGTAGAAGGCGAATACAGGAATGGGCTTTTCTGTAGTTCCGCCTTGAAGAATATGGACTCCGACATCGCCGGTTCCGAGGTTGATGGTGTGCTTACTCAGATTGATCATTTATAAATCTCCCTCCAGAATCCTGTTAGCGCTATTGTACTACCTTTTATCTATGCTGTCGATAGAAATGTAATAAGGATGAAAATACTCCTATTTGTAAACGCAGGACTTATACATATTGTCGCTGTGTCAGGGGTTCAATATCGTATGTTCGGCAAAAGAGAGAGCTCAGAAGTGCCTACAAACTGGCTTTCTGGGCTCTCGGCTTCTTTTCCGCACATCAATTTCGCGCTTTTGACAGGCCAGTTTTATGTTCAAATTGGAGTTCAGAATGAGATTTTTCACTTGGAAAGGAGTCAGAACTTATGCATGCACCTCAACTGACAAGGAAAAGAGCAGGCCGAAACCTGCTCAAGTGATTAAACCTTTACGGGAAAGCCATTCAGTTCAGCGCCGCCGTCTGCCGGAATCATGATATATTTCTTTCCGTCGAGTTCTCTGGTTTCAATCAGGAAGCTCTGCTCCGGTGAGACCGTGATCGTGACATCGCCTGCCTTGACCTCAAAGTGCCTCACGTCTACGATGTTCTCAGGATTCAAGGCAGCATTTCCAAATCGATCCGCATAGCCATTTTTAAAGGCCGACAGTTGTTCCTCAGCAACTCCGCAGTCTGTGAGAATGGTGCCGATATCATCGCAGGATACGGTGAGGGGCTCCTCATCTTTATTCTTTGCGTGTTCAGTCACTTTTGCTGTCAGTTGCTCGTGTACGGAACGGATGACATCCATGCTGCAGTCAACAGAATCATAAAGAACAGACTCAAAGGCTTCTCGCTGCTCGGCTGGTGTCAGCGAAAGCTCAGTACAAAAGATCTCCTCAATAAACTCATAATGCATCTCGTCCGGCTTCCGGGAATAGAACAGAGCATTGTAGATATTGGAAACACGGTTGTCGAATGCGGGGAACAGAAAGCCAAGCTCCGGAGCACCGACGATCTGCTTCGCAAGGCAATTGTGGAACTCGTTTTCACCAGAGAAGTAACCCAGCTCCAGTTTGCCGTCCTTTACAGGGCACACGGCACAGATAAAATAACGGAAGACCTGATCGGATTCTCCGGAAGCATAGTCCTTGGCAGACCGGTCAACATCACCGTGACTGTGGAAAGGCACATCATAGGTATCATTGGCACAGAGAATCAGATAGTTGGTATCTCCCATATCGAGGTTTTCGATCACTTTCCGGAAAAAAGCCTGACGCGCGTCAGCATTGTCTTCGCGAAGTGCCATCAGTAAACGATGCTCTTCGCTGTCAGCAACCTGCTCTGTGGAGAAAACAATATCTATAAGGTTCCGGCCGAGAGAGCCTGACAAAGTCTTCTTGAGAAAAGCCAGATACTGCTCAGACTCCTCTTGTGGCATCAGAGCAATTGATTCGTCAAGCAAGGAAATGACTTCCTTGCTGCTGCCATTTACATAGCATCCGTAGATTTTGCTGATATTGGCTTTTTCAGGCTTGAAACGCCTGCTCAGTTCACTGATTTCCTTCTTGTTCATCCGTCTTCTCCAGTTTAAAAAAGAATATCTTCGTAACCACCGTCGTCCATCACGACAGCCGTGATGGTTCCTCGTTCGGCTGCTTCAACCTTGTTTTTCTCCAGTTGAGCCGCAATCAAAGCGGCTTCTCTGGAGCTACATGTTCTGAGAATAATGACAGGATCCGTTTTCCTGATGACTGCAAACACGACAATTTCCTCCTGCAGATAGCGTACGGGCATGGATTATAGTCAAGGAAAACGGGAAAATCAAGTCTTGACTTTTCACCGTCTCTGTGCTACGGTTTCTCAGCCTCCAGAAAATAGAGGCGCTGTAAACAGAAATCGGAGTCCGAATCTGCATGTGATCATGATGCGGATGGACTCCGGTTTTTGAATTCTAAGGATGATTTCTCAGGTCTCAGGATTGTAAAGAGATGCCGAAAATGGTAAAATGAGCAACAGCTTTTTGAGACCGGCGGAGGAAGGGGCTTGTAGTCAATGGGACTGTTTGGTTTTCTGAAAACAAATGACATTAACGTTGAAGCGAAAGGCAGAGAAGAGAATTCTATCCTTGTGGATGTAAGAGAACAGGACGAATATGGCGCAGGGCATATCCCGGGAGCGGTCAATTTTCCTTTGTCAATGTTAGCCAGAGCTGATACACCGTGGGATAAGAGCACACCGATCTACGTCTACTGCCTTGCCGGGACGCGGAGCAGAAGAGCAGTCGGCATTCTGCAGAGCAAAGGCTATACAAATGTAAAGAACATCGGTGGTATCAACTCCTGGCGCGGGAGTCTGGAGAAGTGAAAGAATCGGCTTCGATGAATCAAATGCTTTGGGCACATGCCAGAGACAACCTGGTCGCGGCAGTTGTTTCGCTTGGTTTCCCGGCTGAACTTGGCGAAGCAGCGGCCCGGCATCTTGGAAGTCCAAAGGCAATCGAGCGGATGACGGCATATCTGCGCTATGCAGAACCGACAGATGCAAATATGATTGTAGATGAAATGCTCGCGATCCGGAATGAGATCGACGCGTGGAAAGAGAAAAAAGCCAGTGTCGAGGCAAATTGCCGATACAACGAATTGCTTTACTATGGACTGGAGGACGGAATTGAAGCAGATGACGATTAAGGAAAGACGGTGAGGTGGAGTGGCTGCTGTGAACAAAGACTTTGAAGGAAAAATTGCCGTTATCACGGGGGGAGCTCACGGGATCGGCAAATGTATCGCGGATG
>Ga0265301_10003899_pt1 | contig 15391 bp, 16 predicted proteins | sample AusTroGonzalo_MG_2_FD_193488 | JGI IMG/M metagenome (GOLD analysis project Ga0265301, IMG submission 193488) | Bovine rumen microbial communities from tropical cattle in Woodstock, Queensland, Australia - Gonzalo_04 | ecosystem: Host-associated > Mammals > Digestive system > Stomach > Rumen ...
GAGGATGAAGACGTGGAGCAGCTGGCCTCGGCGCTGACCACGATGAAGCGCGAGATCCACCATTGCCGTGTATGCCACAACATCAGCGACCAAGACACGTGCTCCGTTTGTAGTGACCCGCGTCGCGACAGTCGTACGGTCTGCGTCGTAGAAAACATACAAGACGTGATGGCCATCGAGAACACCCAACAGTATAACGGTCTCTACCACGTCTTGGGTGGAGTTATTTCACCGATGGACGGCATCGGCCCCTCCGATCTTGAAATCAACTCACTCGTTGAGCGGGTGGGGCAGGGAAATGTCGATGAGGTCATCCTGGCACTCAGCCCCACAATGGAGGGTGACACCACCAATTTCTACATCTTCCGTAAGCTGGTGCCCTACGGACAACTGAAGATTACGGTCATTGCCCGCGGCATCTCTGTTGGCGACGAACTGGAATATGCCGATGAGGTGACCCTGGGACGCTCCATATTGAACAGAACAATTTTTGAAGGAAAATGAAAGATTTGAAAAAGACCCAACAGTTTTTAATGACCATGTTTGTCGGCCTGCTGGCAATGACGCTCATCGTCGTGGTGCTTTACGAGACTGACATCCTGTCTGCTGGCAGGAACACACTCAACAAGAATGCCGAGTTCATGCAACTGACTATCATGGAACTGGCAACGTTAGGCTGTGTGTTCCTGGCACTCAGGCTCTTCAAATTCAAGGAAATTCACCAAAGCCTGGTCAATGATAAGGCTCCGGCCCTGCTGAAGTTTGGTATGCTCCGACTGATGCTGTTGGAATTGCCCATGCTGAGCAACACCTTATTCTATTATATATATTTGAATACCGCATTCGGCTATATGGCTATCATCCTGCTGATCTGCCTGCCTTTCGTTGTGCCAACGATGAATCGCTGCATAGCTGAAACGACGGAGGATGAACAAGAATGAAACTCTCGATAGTCATAGTCAGCTACAACGTGCGCCGTTATCTGGACCAATGTCTGGAAAGTGTGCAGAAAGCCGTTGAGGGAATCGACGGCACAGAGGTATTCGTAGTCGATAATGCCTCACAGGACGACACCCTCACGGTGCTTCCTGACAAGTATCCATGGGTCCACTTTATGGCCAATGAAGAGAACCTTGGCTTTGCCCGTGCTAACAACATGGCTATCCGTCAGGCCACAGGCGAGTATGTACTGCTGCTGAATCCTGACACCACGGTGGCTGAGCATACTTTGCGCGAGGCTGTCAGCTTCATGGATGCCCATCCACAGGCTGGTGGTGCTGGTGTGATGATGCACAACGAAGACGGCACGTTGGCACCTGAGTCGCGACGTGCCATTCCTACACCTTGGGTATCGGCTCAGAAAATGCTGGGCTTTACCCGTCGATATTATATGAGCCATCTGCCTTGGGACGAACCCAACCGTATCGAAGTCATCAGCGGAGCCTTTTGCCTGTTACGACACAAGGCTCTTGATGCCGTAGGATTGCTTGACGAGGATTTCTTCATGTATGGTGAAGACATCGACCTGTCTTATCGACTGTTGAAAGGTGGTTGGGAAAACTGGTACCTGCCGCTGCCCATCGTGCACTTTAAGGGGAGATCTACCCGCAAGTCCGATTACCGCTATGTCCACGTTTTCTATCAGGCCATGCTCATCTTCTTCCGCAAGCATTACAGCCACCTGAGTATCATCTACACGATACCTGTCAAGGCGGCCATTTATTTCCGTGCTTTTATCGCACTCATCGACCTGTTACGACAAAAACTGCATCTATGACAAATACCGTCAAACTAAGGGCTATGGAGCCTGAAGACCTGGATATGCTCTATATGATAGAGAACGACCGGAAGCTATGGGATGTCGGCGTCACCAATGTTCCGTACTCTCGTTATGTATTGCATGACTATATTGCCAACAGTTCTGGCGATATCTATACTGACCGTCAGGTAAGACTTATTATTGAAAACGGGGTAGGGGAGACCGTCGGACTGACCGATTTGACCAATTTTGATGCCAAGAACCTGCGTGCTGAGTTGGGAATTGTCATTGCCAGTAACCACCGTCGCTGCGGTTATGCCCGTAAGGCACTACTCGAAATCGTCAGCTATGCTAAGCAGGTCTTGCACTTGCATCAGCTCTATGCCATCATCGACAGCAACAATCATGCAGCATGCAAACTCTTTGCAGACAATGGTTTTAATGATAATGCCACGTTGCAAGACTGGTTGTATGATGGTTCTAAATACCATCAAGCGCATTTATTCCAGATATTTTTATAAAAAAAGTGCCCAAAAGTTTTGCGGGTTCGGATTTTATTACTACCTTTGCACCCGCAAACAAGCAAGGACACCAAAATGAGGTGCGTTAGTTCAGTAGGTTAGAATGCCTGCCTGTCACGCAGGAGGTCACGAGTTCGAATCTCGTACGCACCGCCAGAGGAGTTCAAAGCGAAGTTTCAGGCTTATTTCAATAGCACTATTGGTGCGTTAGTTCAGTAGGTTAGAATGCCTGCCTGTCACGCAGGAGGTCACGAGTTCGAATCTCGTACGCACCGCCTAAAAAGCTCAAAGGAATCTCATGGTAGTTCCCGAGAGCTTTTTTTAGATTAAAACTTCAATAAACACATTAAAGGATATGAGAACATATAGTCTATTTATCATAATGATGCTGGCTGCTCAGACACTTTTCGGCCAGATTCGTACAACAAAACTCACGGCGTACAACCAGTTTAAGCCGTCAGAAATACTGCTTAAGGATGGACGAACGCTGCATCAGCCCCTGACAAACATATTCCTGAAGAATTCAAAACTGCTGTATTTGCAAGGCACGACCTCTATGGAAGCCAGTCTTGAGAATATTGTCAGCGTCAGATTCAGTGATCGGCTGTATGTTAAGATTGACACATTACTTTGCTACGAAGTTGACACTGTTGGTCACGATGCATTGTATTGCGCTACAGTCATAGATATTCCGGCTTATCGTCAGCAGCTCAAGAATAACCAAATTATTACATCCATGGATTTGGGTATTTTTTCAAATGGCGGAGGAAGTGATCAGTTATCCACGGCAACAATCGATACGAATACAGAGGAAGACTACGAATTCCCACTGATTGACATTTTCTATTATCGTCTGAACGGAAAATTTGTTCGTGTACATGATCGTGAACTTTCACGAGTCTTAAACAAAGAACAACGTCGCATGATGCGAACCTATCAGTCGATGCCAGACTTTAGTTGGACTGACCGAGAGTGCCTTCTCCAGTTGCTGAAGAAACTACAGTAATAAATATTTCATAATCGGCATTATGATAAATAGAATATAGGAGACATACAAATATATCCCTACTTTATCGCCGTCTCTAAGGAGTATTTACCATAGAGACGGCGATTTCTTTTAAAACTCGAATCCAAGATTGATGTAGAAATAAGGCTCCTTTGTGCGGTTACTATAACCAACAGTGGCACCGAGGGGACCAAACATGGTGTTATAGTAGTAAGCTATCTGGCCACCTATCAGTGTCCTGTTGTCCAGAAGATTCTTGATACTATTAGATAGCTGGGCAGCAGCCACACTAAGCAGCACATAGTTATTGCCGCCGATACGTTCCTGAGCACGCAATTGTCCAGCCACGAAATGATGGTCTACATACTCCATGTTACCAACACCTGCGAAAGGCATCTGCTGCTCTACATAATGGCCGAACCAATCGCCGCCAATGGTGCTGCCGAAGACGGGAGGAATGTTGTTGCCGAACAACAAACGTCCATAGAGCATGGGCTGCAGTGTAAACCGCTCGCCGAAGGAAAACGACATGCGCCAATTACCGTTGACATCGCTCATGCCTGGCTTGTCATCGAGCTTGGCAAAATTGTCGGTCAGATAGGCATATTCTGCTTTGAAACGAGCACCTCGCGTAGGGAAATACCAGTTGTCCTCGCTATTGTATTCAGCCTTGGCACGGTAGCTGAAGAAGTGTTCGTTCTCAAGTTCAACCTGCTTGGCATCCGCTGAGCCGAGCTTGGTACGGTAGTGCATGTAATCCCAGCGCAAGCCTAATTGCAGGTTAAAGTGACGCAAGGTGAAGTTGATGGGCGCAAACTCGGCTTGGAGCTGGTTGTAACGAATGTTATAGTCGAGATCACCTTCGAGATAAACGTCTACATCGTTCTTTCGGAAGGAGTAGCTAAGCGTGGGACGGGTAAAGCTACGGGGATGAACGGTGAGGTCGCCACGTACCATCAGACGCTTACCCAGTCGCAATGTAATATCGGTGCTAATAGGAATAGCAGTCTTCAGTGGAATGTCGAGTCCAAACTGTAGAGCAGCATTTTCCTCTGTGTCATAGCGTACGCCAGCATGGAGCTGAACCGATTTGCGGTCACCGGCAGAAAGGACGACACGCACACCATCACCCTCTGGCACCAGCTTGCACTCAGCAGTCTGGTAGAACAAATCCACACGCATACATGTTGTAAGTTCCTGCTCCATCTTGGCATCAATACTGTCAACCTTATTTAGATGGAACTTTTGTGTGAGAAAGCGCTCTGCAGGCCCTGTCATGTTCTCGAAGCTATAGCCAACAACATGCTGACGATCAGTCATCATATTCGGACGCAGCGGATGATGGATATAGGGGTGGAACGACTCGTCGATACCGATGCGCTGTTTCAGAGCGATAATCTCGTCCCAGTGGCGCATAGCTTCTTCCTCGCCATAACGTATCAGTGAGTCGATAGCCTCTGCTGAAAAACTGGCGGTGGAATAGCCGTGAGGGTCAACATTCATCCATAGATCGGTGATGGCTTTGTTCTCTTCATACTTGTTCACGCAATTCACATCAATAATCTGGCCCACAATTTTCATGGTACCAGTAATGCTCTCTGCAGTCTTCGGTTTACCCGACAATGTGACACCGATAACAATGTCAGCCCCCATCTCGCGGGCTACGTCTACAGGATAGTTGTTCTTAAGACCACCGTCTACAAGCACCATGTCACCGATTCTCACAGGTGAAAAGGCGGCGGGAATAGCCATCGAAGCACGCATAGCTTGCGGCAGCCAGCCGCTATGGAACACTACCTCGCTGTTATCCATAATATTCGTAGCCACACAGGCAAAGGGAATCTTCAGATCGCGCGAGAAATCAAGTGAGTCGGTATAGCCCACACACAACTGCTGAAACAGCTCAGCAAGGTTCTTACCCTTGATGATACCGCCGGCATTCAGATCGCGTTTGCCGATGGTAAGACCTGTGGTAAATAAATAGGTGTTCTGTTTCTTACGGTCGCTAAGGCTCTGACGGCTCAAATCCTCCTTGTCTGTAATGACATAGGCCCAGTTCTGCGCTCTCACCATAGAGTCGAGTGAATGGGCGTTGTAACCAATGGAGTATAGTCCACCAACAATGCTGCCAATCGAAGTACCTGTGACAATATCGATTGGAATGCCTGCCTTTTCCAACACTTTCAGCACACCAATGTGCGCCATACCCTTAGCACCGCCTCCACTGAGTACGACGCCAACTTTCTTGCGTTGGGGATTATCCTCAGCAAATACTATGCCACACATCAGCGCAGCAATTAGTATCAACAAAAGCTTCTTTTTCATTATCTCAATTCAAATTTTCCTTAGGAGACTGCTGGCGTTCCTGAGCACGACGGAGAGCGATGTCGTAGGCCTCGTCGTAGTACCTGATGAACTCAGACCAAAGAGCTTTCTTTGAGAGTTCACCAGCTTTTTTGCGGCAGGCCTCAATTTCCTTCTGGGGCATACTGGAGAACTCAGCCACCGTGTCCTTGATGACATCTGCCACCTCTGAGTAGTTGTAGTCGGTACGATGAATCACCTTCACACCATCTTTGAGCTCACCAACGTGTCCGAATACTTTATTGGCCCAAAGGCCAAAACCTGCCAAATCGGTAGTTATGCAAGGCACCTTGAAGGCAATGGCCTCCAACGGCGTGTAGCCCCAGGGCTCGTAGTAGGAAGGATAAATGCAGAGGTCGTTTCCGAGCACTACATCGTAGTAGGTCATGTTGACAATGCCATCCTGTCCATCGAGGTAACAGGGCAGAAAGATGACTTTCACATGCTCATCCTTGCGGTTATGCATGTCATAATACTTCATCATGTTCAGCACATTGTCGTGGCTCATGTTGTGAAGCCAATGGGTCACCATGGGAACTTCCAATGGGGTATCATAAGACTTGATTTCAGCAAGTCTTTCCTGCAAGTCTTTGCGGGGCTCCCCTACCCAACCTGGCACCTCGATAAAGGCCAATACCTTCTTCTTAAGATCACGGTCACGAAGCAGTCGGTTCATAGCTTCGACGAATACGTCGATTCCTTTGTTGCGGAATTCATAACGTCCTGATGTCGAGACAATCAGCGTGTCGTCATCAAGTGTTTCTCCAAGTAGTGCATTGGCTACGTTAAGCAGGCGACGACGAGCTGCCTTGCGCTTCTTGGTGAAGGTTGCTCCCTTGGGAACAAAGCTGTCGTCGAAGCCGTTGGGCAACACAACATCAACAGGTTTGTCGAGCAGCTCGAGACACTCTCGGGCTGTAATGTCGCTCACAGTTGTGAAACAGTCAACGTGGAAAGCTGTCTGCTTTTCGATAGAGTGTTTCGACTCCATATTCAGCTCACCAGCCATCTGGTCGCCATTATAGGCGAACAGGTAGTCATAAAGCGGCTTCAGGTTGCCGGCAATAGAACGGCCGATGCTGGTGGCATGGGTTGTGAAAACGGTACCTATCTGGGGTAACTTGTTGTTGATATAAAGAGCACCCAGACCGCACATCCACTCGTTGGCGTGATAAATCACGTTAAGAGGTGAGTGGTTAGTGGTAAGAGGCAAGAGGTAGTAGTTATAGAAACTCTCTACCACCAAGGCGGCAGCATAGGAGAACATTGAGGCTTCATCGTAGTCGCCGTAGGCATGCAAAGAATCCACCTGATAGTGCTCCCACAGCCAACCATAAATGTCGTTCTTCTTTTCGAAATACGGTTTGAAGTCAACCAATATGGCTATTGGCTCGGAAGGGATGGTCCACCGCCCTACCCTAACGTTGAGGTCTTGTTTCTTTGCCTCCTGTTGCCAGTCGGCCAGAAGTGACTTGTCCTCTTTGAAGTAGGGAGAATCCTCACCTTTATCATTATTTGTCCAGAAATCAGGGCCAATGAAAAGGATTTTATCCTTCATTCGCTCTTGTAAGGTTTTCGCACGTGAAGAAAGTACAGTATAGATACCTCCAACTTTATTACATACTTCCCAACTGGATTCAAAGATGTAGTCAGGAGTTAATTGTTTATTTCCCATTTGATTAAAAATTAAAATTGCTGCAAAGATACTTAAATTTTTCCTAAACTTACAATCTTTTTGCAACAATTTTTGTGAGTTTCAGCGTTTTTCTTCTCAAAATTGTTATCTTTGCCAACAAAATTATCAATCAAAAATGAAAAAGATTTTACTTATCATAGCCTTAGGGTTAACGGTAACATGGAGCCACGCCCAAAACGAGAAAAAGGTTTTCCGCGGATACCTATACAATAGTGAATACGATGTATTTCTGAGAATTGATTTTTACAATGAGTCTATTGCTGTTCCTGGCAATGAATTGTATGGCAAGTTGCATGGATACCTCGGGAAAAAGAACAACAGTTTCTGCTGGCCCATTACGGCAGTGAAGCTCAAGGATGATCATACTGCGGAACTAAGTCTGATTAACGACTATGGCAGTGAAGACCTGACTGCCACCCTGACTCTGGAGAACGATACCATTTACCAGCTCAAGCAGGAGAAAGGGAGCACTCTGAAAGTACCTAAAAACGGAAAATGGCAGAAGTTACCTAAAACCCTGCCATTCTTACGGAAATAAATAGAATTTAGTTTCCTATCTCTTCGGATTCCACCCCCTCAGCATTTGGCGGTGGAAGCGATCTTCAGCATTCAGCACGTCGTAGAGTTTTGAGGCTGATATCACGCTGAGGAATTTGTTATGGTAAGTCTGTTGTATACGCTTCAGTTCCAAGTCATATTCGTCGCGCTGACGAATTACCTTCTCACAGCCCTTCTCGTCGGCAGGCTTCACCCATCCCAGCTGGCGCTGGCGCTCATAGACAGCACGTTGTTTTGACTGCATCTCCTTGTAGATGGGGAAAAACTTTGCAGCCTCCTGTGGCGTCAGACAGGCTTTCTTGGTGATATACTGCTCAAGATCGGCCTGAAATTTCTCTGGCGAGAACTTCATCTGTTGCTGCATTTGTGGCATTCCACCCTGCTGACGCCCATGGAAGCCCTGCCTCTGTCCCTGATTGGCCTGAGGCTGAGCCATAACGACAAGCGTCATAACCATGTTAAGCAATATAACTGTTAGCTTTCTCATCGGCATTTAATATTCACTTGTTAAACAGGCATAGATATCCATATTATCAGCCATCAGGTAATCGGCAGCCTCGTCAACATAGCTATCCATGGGTTGTGAAATGGAAGCGACCTCGGGGGTTGCAGTATCATCATGAGAGAAAAAGACTGCTACGGTAAAAATGGCTACCATCAGACATGCAGCAGCATACATCAATGGTCTGAGTCTGACTATCAGACCCTTTTTCACGGGCATCTCCTTTTCAGGCAACTTCTGCATTAAATCGGCAGCAAAATTGTCGAAATAACCTTCGGGAACACGGAAAGGATTCTTGTCGCCCATTCGGCTTTTGATATATAATTCTTCGTTCATCATATTTTATTGACGTATAATGTTATTAAAAGTTTAATCGCGTGACTTAAAAAATTCAGATATTTTCTTAACAGCGATATGATAGGAGGCTTTTAGGGCGCCTTCACTGGTGCCAAGCATCTTGCTGATATCACTGTATTTCATGTCGTCATAATAACGTAAGAGGAACACCGTCCGCTGAACTTCGGGCAATGTGGCGATGGCTTCCTGAAGCTGAGCCTCGGTTTCTTCGCCATCGAAATAGTCGTCAGCCATCAGTGTATTGGCAACACTCAGTTCCTCGTCGTCGGTACTCAGCGTCACCACATTTTTCTGCCTTCGCAGGAAATCCAGACTTTCGTTGATGGCAATACGTGAGAGCCAGGTTAGCAATTTCGAATCGCCATGAAATGAGTCAATACCCTGCCATGCTTTGATAAAGGCATTCTGCAATACATCGTTGGCGTCTTCGTGAACTAACACAAAACGGCGTATCTGCCAATAAAGCTGTTCACTATACTGGCGGACAACTGTTTCGAAAGCCCTTCGTTGCGTTTTGGGGTTCGACAACTGCTCTATAAGTAATCGGTCGTCTGTCATTGTATATAGGTCTTTAGCACCTCTCCTATCGCCTCGTCATATCCGTAGACGTCGGGATAATAACTCAACAAGCCATCAGGTGTTTGGAATATAGTGTAATAAGTAATAAAAATAGGTACGCGCGGGGAGACTGTCAGAGAATGGACCAAATTAGGCACAGGTTTCGAAGGATCTAACTCGTCCAAGTATTCACGTCCCTGATCGGTCTCGGGCTTCATGCCCATCGAGATACGCAATTTGTCGAGTAACCACTCGTCGGCATCTCTGCCCAACATGAAAGCTGCCAAGTCAAAAGGTCGCTGCACACGGACACAGCCATGGGAGACACCTCTGTTGTCGCGCTGGAAAGCTCCAGGACTGGACGTGTCATGCAGAAACACCGAGAAATTGTTGGGGAAGCGGAAGATAATGCGCCCCAGCGAGTTACCAGCACCGCCATACTGCGCCACACGATATTTGCCGCTGGCAAGCATAGATTGAGTTACGCTTTTGGGCGACAAACGATGCCCCGTCTTCCTATCAGCTATGTAATAGCCATGACGGGCGAAATAGGACGAGTCTCCCCCATGACGAGCCACTTCATCACTAACTATACTCATGGGTATAACCCACTCTGGATTTACTTCCATGTGGGTAATGCGACTGGAAAGAAGCGGTGTTTTGGTCTTATTGGCCCCACAGGCAACTCGCATGTCAATCATTGTATCAGGATCTACAGCCCAAAGATGAAAAGCGGGAATATTCACAATCACGTATTTCTTCTCCTTGCCTGTTTCCAACTTATCACGCCAGCGGCAACGCTCCATATTGACAAGCAACTTACGACGTTCTGAAGAAGTAGACGTCGAACTCAGCATCTGTTGCAACCGATGATAGAATTTCCCTGTGGGCTCCACCTGGCGGAGATAGAGTCCCAAACTATCGGAGGTGACGCGATGCAAGGCCCTTTTGACATAGGACTCATCAGGATGATCCATGTCGATATCGAATAGATGTCGATACGAAATAACTGTCCCGGAGGTATCTCGATCACGGGCATCATAACGATTCAATACAAAAAAAGGATTGACAAAACCAAAACGCTGTCCAGCTACATATCGCAGATAGGCACTTGTAAGGTGATAGTCCAGACGGGCAGCTACCAAGTTCAACGGATTGCTATCATCAAATGACAACGACCGCAGACGGTTCATGTCATCTTCAATTTGCTTGGAAATGAAAACATTTTCGTTGAATCCCATCTCAGGCAACTGTTTCCTCAATACTGCCAATAGCGTATCAGCTCGACTGTCTAATCCACTACAACGCACCCAAACCAGACTTCCTCCTTCACGATAATAGCGACGGGCCTGTTTCAGGGCAAAACAATCGTCATGGTCATTACGAAAAATATGCTCCAGATTCTTTCTAATCAGAGAAGAATCAAGAGCATATTGTTCATCCTTCAAGTCAGCGAAGGCATCAAGTGTAAGATTTCTATCCGTATAAGCCGTCCTCTCTTGGCATCCTGTCAAGAGAAGCAGGAAAAGCAAAAGTGCCTCTGAAAACTTCAGCACAACTGGATTTTCCTTACCACCTTGCCTACCTTCAAAATGTAGCAACCTTTCGGGATATTAAGTTCTATACGCTGTGCAGGGCTGTCAATCTTCACCTTCATCAACTGACGGCCGGTCAACGACACTACAATCAGTTCATTGCCCTGGGCACCAGTTACCGTTACCGTCTGCCCCTCAATGCTGATATCAATCTGGTCGTCCACCTGCTCAGCAGCCAATGACTCCATCTCTGCAGCTTGCGTAGCTACAGGAAGGAAGGCCGTCAAAAGCCCTGCCAGAGACAATGTAAGTATAATTTTCTTCATATATGCATGCATTTATTTGTGCAAATATACGACTTTTTCCAATTACTTCCAAATTTTTCAGGCAAAAAATGCAATAATGACTACTTTTTCACGTTAATGACGTCCAATTCATTGGCTAAACGGACATTTTCGAATACTTCACGGGCTTCATTAAGTAATACGTTTTCGTCCTCATAACGTGAACTGTAATGCCCAAGGATCAACTGTCCAACTTCTGCATCCCTTGCCACCAGGGCCGCCTGTCGAGCTGTCGAGTGATTGTACTTCTGGGCCATCTGAAGGTTATCCTCACCATAGGTACTTTCATGGTAGAGGGTCGTCACACCCTTCAACTGCAAGTGTAGTTCTGGCATATAGCGTGTGTCACTACAATATGCATAGCTACGGGGCTCGTCTGCAGGTATTACCAATTGGCTGTTAGGAATCACCGTTCCATCATCCATGACCCAGTCAGCACCGTTCTTGATGTTTTGGATCTGCGATGTGGGAATTCCGTAGAAGTCAATCATCTCTCGACGAATATGGGGTAAAAGGGGCTTTTCGCGGAACAGGAAGCCACATGTTGGCAAACGGTGGACCAGCGGAATGGTCTCCACCGTCAGCGAGCGGTCTTCGTAGATGACCTCACGACGGGTTGCATCAATAGGATGGAATTCCACTTCATAGCCTAAATCATGACAGAAAAGATCCATCTGGCGCTTTATCATATCCCCCAACAGTTCGTTAGCATGAATATGAAGTGTGGCAGTACGTCCCAACAGGCCAAAGGTAGAAATCATGCCTATCAGTCCAAAGCAGTGGTCACCATGCATGTGAGAGATAAAAACATGGCCAATCTTTGTAAAACGTACATGACAACGGCGAAGCTGCATCTGTGCACCCTCGCCGCAATCAACCATAAACAACTTTTCACGCACCTCGACAACCTGGGAGGACGGGAAATGGCGAAGGGTGGGCAGCGCACTGCCACACCCCAGTATATGTACTCTGAAGGGTTCCACTAAATACGTTACATTTTAAAGTCGTCCTCAGAAGCCTCTTCGAGCTTGATGTCCACGGAATAATGATGCTCTTTATATCGACTGTACTCGAAGGTGTCTTCTGAGTCCTTGAAGACGAGCGTATCAGGTCCCATGGCAATGATATCATACAACATTGTTTCTACTTCGTCGCCACCGCCTTCGCGAACAGCAACAAGTTCCAGTTTGCCGTTGAAGAGTCGCCATGAGCGATATGTCAGCGAAGGCTGGTCTATACTTTCAGCAATACCGCCCTCTTTGATGCGAATGCCCATCTCGGAACTGCCGTCAATAGGATTAGGCATTACCCAATCGCCCAGCAGGGCCGACTGATTAATGACCAGACGGGCAACACTCTTGTTTTTGAGCATGACAGCCAAACGGTCGCCGACTTCGATTCCTCCAAAGCATCTTCCATTATCGTTGGCTTCGGCAATACTCATATTCAAGGTGTCGCCTATGTCGGTTATCAGTTGTAGCGAATTACCTGTCGTACCTCCGCCACAGATACCATACAACGTGGAGTCACGATTGATACTGACCACTACTGTGGTATCGGCATCATTCTCCACGACCTGCTGATTGCCTTTGTTTCCACAACTGCCTATGGTCATTACAACGGCAGCTGCCAATAGAATAGATTCAGATTTCTTCATATATCATTTATTCTCTAATAGTTTCGCTTCATTCCATAATGCATCCATCTCTTCCAATGACATTTCTGTCAAGGGACGACCAGCCCGGATACTGTGCTCCTCAATATAATTGAAGCGCGAGATGAACTTCTGGTTAGTATGCTCCAGTGCATTATCAGGATTCAACTTATATAGTCGCGCTGCATTGATGACAGAGAACAGAAAATCGCCCAGTTCATGGGTAGCCTTTTCCTTGTCGCCCCGTTCAAATTCCTGCTCCAGTTCGCCTAACTCCTCATGCACCTTAGCCCAGACATCCTCTTTCTTTGCCCAGTCAAAACCAACGTTGCGGGCTTTGTCCTGTATACGGTAGGCCTTAATTATTGTAGGCAAAGCAGACGGCACTCCGGAGAGCACCGTCTTATTGCCGTCTTTTTCCTTCAGTTTTATCTGTTCCCAGTTCTGCAACACCTCTTCGGAGGTCTTGGCATCAGCAAACTCGCGTTTCTTCTCGCCGTCAGCCTCTGTCTCAGGGATATATGGCAGCGGTCTGGGATTCTCGGCTCCCACTTGTGAGGGATGATAGACATGGGGATGACGGAATATTAACTTATCAGCCTGTATTCTACAAACATCGGCAATGTCAAACATCCCCGTCTCGGATCCAATCTTTGCGTAGAACAGGACGTGCATCAATACATCACCTAATTCCTTGCAAATGTTTTTCTGGTCCTCATTTATCAATGCGTCACACAGCTCGTAGATTTCCTCAATCGTATTAGGCCGCAGGCTTTCATTCGTCTGCTTCTTATCCCATGGGCATTTCTCACGTAGCTGGTCAAGCACGTCAAGTAGCCTCCCGAAGGCCTTCATTTTTTCTTCTCTGGTATGCATCATCTTATGCTTATTCCAATTTGCTCGGCAAAGGTAAGCAAAAAAATTGAAACTACCAAATTCAGAACGAATAACCAAGTGTCATCATGATTTGATGACGTTTGTCACTGACACTTACAGAGCGGGCTATATTTTCATCACTAATGAAGTCATTCTTGAAAATTCCATTCATAAATGGTGAGAACTGACCATTCGTCGTACTGTACTGATAGGCGACAGACAAATCCAACGGTCCAAAAGCATAGCCCAGTCCGCAGGTAATGCGATGGGTTTCCTCCCAGTTGGTATAGTCAGTAGCAGAGCTGATATACGATCCCGTTGAGGCGATAGTGCCATCCTTGAAGCCTTCCTTTTCATATTTGGGCGAGACGTAATTATAGCCTAACCGTACCTTCATTTCAGGAATGGGTCTCATCTCAGCACCTACTTTTATGGTAGAGACACCCTTGAGCGTACGTTCTGTATGACGGTTCATCTCCTTGTCACTTTCACTCGACTCGCTGTAGGAATCGTAATACCAATTATAGCTACTACCAGTTTTATAACGGGAGTCAAGGCTACCATAGTCTGAATACTCATAGCTAAGTCCCAATGCCAACATCGAACCGATAGTATGGCCAGCACTCAGACCAAACTTCCAAGGCGTATACAGCTTGAACTCGTAAACGTCATTATTATTTGCCGATATACGATCGTAATCATTTAAGATCACATCCGTATTGTTTGAACTCTTCAGGCTGTACCAAGTAGGCGTTGATACAGACAGACCGAAGCGTAGTGCCGACTCTTCTATCGGACGGAAGATAACACCCGCCTTGATGTCAAAACCAGAACCGTCGATGTGGCGGTCATCAGCTACAAAGACCCTTTGGATACCACCTTGCGACTCTGTATATTCACCATAGTGACGATAGGTAACATCATAGATACCAACGGTGAATCCCAGATATACACGGTCATTGATGTTTCCGCTCAGGTTAATGTCATATTCGCTGATGTAACCCTTATGGGCACGGTCCATCGTGTAGTTATCCATCGGGAATGCATACCAAGTATTCTTGATATAGTCGTAATTGAGGTTGTTGGAATAAATGTCATCCAACTGGTTACAAGCACTCTGGGGATCATCGAGGTCAATTACTCCCCCATGGGTATTGTACAACAATTCATTGATTGCCTTGAGATAGGTGACTTTGTTCTGAGATGCATTTTCCAGCCTGTCAGCTACGGAAAGAATATGATTGAAGTTGCGGCTTTTGTGGTAGTTGAAAGCGAAATTCACATACGACTCCAATCCTGTGCGACCGGAATACACAAAACCTGCCTGATCAAAACTTACCTTTGTCTTACCGTTGCCAGCAAAACTGGAGGCATCCTGTTGAGTGACGATACCGAACGAGGCGCCAAAATATGACTTACGGAAAAGTCCGATACCAGCAGGATTGGTCGATATGGTCGAGATATCAGCACCCAATGCCTCCATAGCACCACCCATACCAACGTAGCGGGCTGTGCCGTTCAAATCGGTGGCAGCAATCTTTGCATTCTCATAGGTTTCCTGTGCAGCCAGAGGCAGTGCGGTTACCACCATCATAGCTGCTATATAAAAATACTTCTTGTTCATAATTATAATCTACACTGTGTTTGTTAAATACCTGTTG
>Ga0265301_10003900_pt1 | contig 15386 bp, 9 predicted proteins | sample AusTroGonzalo_MG_2_FD_193488 | JGI IMG/M metagenome (GOLD analysis project Ga0265301, IMG submission 193488) | Bovine rumen microbial communities from tropical cattle in Woodstock, Queensland, Australia - Gonzalo_04 | ecosystem: Host-associated > Mammals > Digestive system > Stomach > Rumen ...
TGGTCGCTTTCCCTTTTGGCGATATCCTTGATATTCTTGACGATATTTTTCCGCAATTCGGCGGTCAGAAACTTCTCCTCAAGATTGAAAACTTTTGACAACTCCTTGATATAGAGTTGTTTGGTAATATCATCCTGAATCAGGGCGATGGATTGGATGATGTCCTTCACCATGGCGGCGCGCTTGGCGGGGTCATTGCCGGCCTCCGCAGCCATCACCCTGGCCTTGAACAGGATAAAGCTGTCGGCGTTGTCTTTCAGATAATCGGTAATCTCCGAGTCTCTGTGACCCTGGGCGAAAGAGTCGGGGTCTTCGCCATCGGGCAGCATCACCACGCTCACATTGAAGCCGTTGCCCAACAGGATGTTGATGTCCTTGAGGGCGGCGTTGATGCCGGCCTTGTCGCCGTCACGCAACACGGTGACATTGTTGGTCTTGGACTTCAGCAGTCTGATTTGGCCGTCAGGAAAAGCGGTACCTGAGGTGGCCACCACATTCTCGATGCCGGCCTGCACCATCGACAGCACATCGGTATAACCTTCCACCAGAAAGACATTGTCTTGTGTCTTGATGGCCCGCTGGGCTTGGTAGAAGCCGTACAAAACATTACTTTTATGATAGATAGGGCTTTCCGGCGAATTGAAATACTTGGCGGTTTTCTCGTCTTTTTTCAGAATACGGCCTCCAAAGCCCACAGGCTTGCCTAGTTTATCATAGATAGGGAAAATGACACGTCCACGGTAAAAGTCGAAGATTTTGCCGCTTTCCGATTTTTTGGTCAGCCCCGTCATAATCAGATGCTCAAGTTGGTAGCCGTTCTTCAGGGCTTCCTGGGTGAACTTGTCCCAGCCGTCGGGACAGTAGCCGAGCCTGAACTTCTCAATGGTTTGCTGGGTGAAGCCTCTTTCCTTGAAATACGACAATCCTATGGTCTGTCCTTCTTCGGTATTAAGTAGCTGATCAATAAAGTATTGCTCTGCGAACTTGTTTACCGCCAGCAAACTTTCTTTCAGTTTTTCCTCGTCCGTCAGGTCTTCCGAGCGGGCATCTTCCACAATGTTGATGCCGTATTTTTTGGCCAGATAGCGCAGCGCTTCGGGGTAGGAGACTTGTTCGTGCTTCATCACGAAATTGACGGCATTGCCACCGGTATGGCACACGAAGCAGTTGAAGATGCCCAAGCGGGGGCTGACATACATCGAAGGGTTTTTGTCATTGTGAAACGGACACACGCCCACCCAGTTCTGTCCGCGGCGTTTCAGCGGCACAAAATCGGCAACCACCTCTTCAATCTGGGCGGCGGAGTATATTTCATCAATGGTTTCCTTCGAAATCATCAGTCGTTGACTTTGAATTTCTTGAAGATTTTGGTGTCTTTCATAATGTCCACCGCTTTCTGGAAGGTGTCGTCGCTGGTGAGGAACACTTGGTAAGCCTCACCGTAGCTGTATAGGGTGCGGGCGATCTCAAATTTCAGGTATTCCTTGATGTATTCAGGCGCTTTGTTGAGGTTTTTCAAGCGGAGAGACTCTTTCTGCTGCTTCTGGATGTATTCCGTCAGCATCTGGTCAAATTCGGCCTTGTTGTCAAAGTCTTTGCTGTATAGGGAGTCGAGTTTGCCCTTGTTTTCCTTGACAAAGCCCTGCAGATATGCGGAGAATACGAATTTCACACTGTCTGTAACCCCTTCTTTCTTAGCGTATTGTATAAATTCATCATACAATTTGTCATCGATGTTGAAGTTTTGCTTATAGTCTTCGAAAGTGGGGTATTTGGCCTTCATTTCTTCGCGGTGGGTTTCCATATAATCCATGGTGAAACTGCCGAAAATACCCTTACGGGCCAGTTCGTTGTAGAAGGTGGAGTATTTGGAAGTATCGAGAGGAATGAAGATGTCGGGCATGATGCCGCCACCGCCATAAACCACACGGCCTCTTGGAGTTGTATATTTCAGTGAATCAGGGAATTTGATACTGTCGGCAGTCAGGTACTCGCCATGTTTGCTGCGGTTGTTGAGGTCGTTCAGATAGCTTTCCACACCATCGGAGTATGGTTTTTGGATGCAACGACCGGTGGGAGTGTAGTAATGCGAGATGGTCAGTCGCACCATGGACTGGTCGTTCAAGTATAAAGGTTTTTGTACCAATCCTTTACCAAATGTACGGCGACCTACCACCAGACCGCGGTCCCAGTCCTGAATACAGCCGGACACAATTTCGGAGGCGGAGGCGGAGCCTTCGTCCACCAGCACTATCAGCCTGCCTTTCTGGAATTCGCCCTTGCCGTCAGACTTGAACTGCTGGCCGGTTTTTCTGAAGTTGTCGGTATAGACAATCATCTGATCGGCACCGAGGAAGATGTTGGAGATTTTGAAAGCCACGTCCAGGTAGCCGCCGCCGTTGCCGCGCAGGTCAAGGATGAGGTTTTTCATGCCGCGGGCGTTGAGTTTGGTCAGGGCGGTGTGTACCTCATTGGGAGAGGTCATCGCGAAGCGGTCGAGTTTGATGTAGCCGGTTTTGTCGTCCACCATGAAGGATACATTAACGCTGTTCATGGGGATTTTGTCGCGGGTGATAGTGAATTCGAGTATTTCGGGGTTGCGACCGCGCTTCACGCCGACCACCACCTTGGTGCCTTTGACACCGCGCAGGTGGCTCTGTACCCACTTGTTGTTCACATGTTTGCCGCAGGCGATGGCGGTATCGACTTTCACAATCTTGTCGCCGGCACGTAGTCCAACTTTATCCGATGGACCATCAGGAATCACTTCCATCACGTTGATGGTATCTTTGATCAGCTGGAAAGTCACACCGATGCCGTCGAACTTGCCTTCCAGGGGTTCGTTGGTCTGTTGCACTTCCTTTTTGGGAATATAGACGGAGTGAGGATCCAGTTCTTTCAGCATCTCCACGATGCTCTTTTCCACCAATGGTTCGAAGTTGACGGTATCCACATACATATTGTTGATGGCCTGCAACATCTGCATCATCTTGCTGCTATTTTGTTGGTAGGAGGGATTCTGGGAGTAAGTCGTTCCGCAGTATAAAACGACTAATAGACTGATTAGTAATGTTTTGAATATCTTTTTCATATTGAAAAGTTTGAATCAGTTAGTATAAAAAATGCAAACTGCAAAGATACAAAAAATAATTAGTTAATTAGCAAATTGGTTAATGTGCTAATTATCAATGTGCTAATGTGCCAATTTTTAAAGGTGGAGTTTCGCACTTCGTGCTCAAGGGGAGTGATGCTTTGCATCAAGGGAGTCTCGCTGCGCTCGAAGGGAGACATGATTGCGCATGAGGAGGAGTCCGGAAGATCAACTTTTGATCAAAAAATCCTCTGTCAATTGTCGGTACGCCTCCGACATGCTTCCATCGGCATTGCGGAGGCAGAGTTGTTCGGTTTTGCAGCTGCTTGCTGGAGGGGAGAGCCGGTAGCCTGTGATGATGCGGTTCACGGGTTTTGACGGGGTGGGCTGTATCAGCAATTGGTAGAATTTAAATAATTGATTTTGAGATACTTGCTCAAACCTTTCGCTTTCATTGGCGGGAAGAATCATGAAAAAACGGCCTTCTGGATCCAACAGCTGGCAAACGGCGTCTTTCAAGTCCTCAAATGGAAGGGTGTCGTTGTGTTTGCTGATATTTTTTTGTGGAGTGTTGGGCTTGAGAGCATCCACAAAAAACGGAGGATTGGAGACAATCAGGTCAAATTTTTCAGGATAGGCTTTGGAAAATTCCTGGATACTTTGTTGATAAAAATGAATATGCTGAAAATCTCTTTGCGGAAAAATCCCCATGCTTTTCAGGGCATCTCCGATTGAAGGGGTGTCAATGTCGATGCCAATAATTTCCTGAAGTTTTTTTTCTCCACTAGTATTTTCCTTTTCTTTGGCTGTCCTCTCCCGGAGGGTTTTCTTCTGCATCTTCCATGCCAGACAGTAGGCAATCACTCCGCAGCCGCAGCCGATGTCCAGCACTGTTCTCATCTGATCCACGGGAGTAACTGCGGCCAGCAGCAGCGCGTCGGTGGAGATTTTCAGGGCGCTGTTGTCATGGTATAAAGAGAAGTGCTTGAAGTGGAACATGAAAAAGTCGTTTTTTATAAAATTGTCTTATAATTCCCCGTAAGTGTTATAAATTTATTAGTTACGGGGAATTATAGCATATGAAATGCTTTATATTTGCCCGTAACTATGTTTATGTTTCTTAATCATGATGACGGAAAAGGTCATCCAAAACCACTACTTGTTGTATAATTCCAGTGTGAATATTGTGTTTCAGTCCGTATGTGGTGACGAGGGTGTAGTGCATAGCTTTGCGGCTTTTGGTGACCTCGGCGAAAATGTCTCTTCTGCTGCGCAAGCGTTCCTCTTCTTTATTGGTCATGGTAAACACCGAGTCCGAGAATTTCATTTCGCACAGATTGATCACTTGGTCACCACGGTCAATCAGCAGATCAATTTGAGCCCCTTGTTCCTCTTCATTTTTGGGTTGATAAGACCAGGAATAGACATTACTTGTGATGCCGCTGATGCCCAATGCCTGTTTTATTTGGGGAATGTGCCACAGGCAGAGTCGCTCAAAGGCCAATCCGGCCCATGTGTTGTGGGAAGGGGTGTTGATGGACTTTGTCCAGTAATGCCTGTCGGTCTTCCGTTTGTTTTTCATGAAAAGGAGATAGAACAAGGTAAGGGGGTCTATCAACTGATATAGGGTGTTGCGTTCTTTTTTTCCGAGGCAGACGTAGCTGCGGATAAAGCCGCTCATTTCTAGGTCTTCAAGCCGTTTCGAGAAGGTTCCGCTGCTTTTTTCATCCAGCGCTTTCTCCAGTTCTAGACGTGTCATTCCTTTTTTCTTTTTACCCAAGATCTCCACAATGGCCATGTAGGGTTCCGCATTTTCGAACAGGGAGGCATACAGGTCGTTGAACTCGTTTTTCAATTTGCCGTCGTTGCTGAAGAAAAGCATGTCCGTGTTTTGGGCGAGGCTGTACTGGCAGTCGAGCAGGCTCCAGTAGAAAGGGACCCCTCCCATAATCATGTATGCTTCGGCGATATCCTTGCGTGACATATTCAGTCCGGCCACATTGGCGTATTGCTCGCATTCGGCCAAATTGAAGGGTAACAGATGTATCCGTTCCGTCAGGCGGTTGTGCAGTCCTCCACGGTTGTGGAATATCTTTTTGGTAATCCATGAGGTGCTGCTGCCGCAGATGATTAATACGATATCTTTTTCCCGGCGCGCGGTGGCCCAGCTGTTCCAAAAATGCTCCAGTGCACTGATGAAATTGGATTTCGGAGTGTCCATCCATGACAACTCGTCCAGAAAAACCACCTTTTTACGCTCTTTTTTTTCGGAGAGCACTTCTTCCAGCAGGGAGAAAGCCTCAAACCAGTTATGAGGGATCCGGAATTTTTGTCCTGAAGCCGCCTGCAGGGAGTCGCGGAATCCTGCCAACTGTTTTTTTAATGGCATTTTGGCAAATCCTGTATGTTGGAAGGCAAACTGATAGTTGAAGGTCTCTCGGATGAGGTATGTTTTACCCACACGTCGCCGTCCATAAACTGCGCAAAACTGGGACTCTTCTTTCTGCAAAAGATTCCGAAGAATTTGTTGCTCTTTTTTTCTTCCGATTAACATGATGAAAATTTGAATTACGGATGCAAAAATAAAAAAAAATGTCTTATAAATCCCCATAACTCAAAAAATATTATAGTTACGGGGATTTATACGGTAAAAAAAACTTTTATTCCAAGGAATTGATAATATCAAAAACTTTGCGTACCTTTGCAACCCCTAAAAGTATCGACATAAATTGAAATAAATATAAACAAAAAACATCATGAAAGAAAACTTGTTAATGAGCATGAATCCTTTGGTTAACTACCTGAAGAAGGATCCGAAAGAATTTACGAAAGCTGACATTATCAAATTCATCGAGGAGAAGGAAATTCCGATGATTAACTTCCATTATGTGGCGGGTGACGGACGTCTGAAAACCTTGAATTTCGTGCTGAACAACCGCGAATACCTGGAACAGATCCTGTCCGCTGGTGAGCGTGTTGATGGCTCCAACATCTTCCCGTCCTTTATCCATGCCGGCTCCAGCGACCTGTACGTGGTGCCCCGTTTCAGCACTGCTTTCCTGGATCCGTTCGCCGACATCCCAACTATCTCCATGCTGTGCTCCTATTTCAACAAGGACGGCCAGCCCATGGAAAATTCTCCAGAATACGTGCTGCGCAAAGCTGCTGAAGCATTCACCAAGGTGACAGGCATGAAGTTCCAGGCCATGGGCGAACTGGAATACTACGTGATTGGTGACAAGGACGATCTGTATCTGACTCCTGACCAGCGTGGTTACCACGAATCCACTCCGTTCACCAAATTCGAGGAATTCCGCAAAGAATGTATGCTGAACATATCCAAGGTTGGTGGACAGATTAAATACGGTCACTCTGAAGTGGGTAATTTCACCATGGATGATAGAATTTTCGAGCAAAATGAGATTGAATTTTTGGTGACCGACGTGCAGGATGCCGCTGACCAGCTGGTATTGGCCAAGTGGATCATCAGAAATCTGGCATATCAGTATGGTTTGGACGTGACCTTTGCTCCGAAAATCACTGCTGGCAAAGCCGGTAGCGGTTTGCACATCCACACCCGCATTGTCAAAGACGGCAAGAACCAGTATGTTACCAAAGGCAAGCTGAATACTATCGCCCATTCCGCTATCGCCGGTTTCATGACTTGCGCTTCTTCACTGACTGCCTTTGGCAATACCAACCCCACCTCATACTTCCGTTTGGTGCCTCATCAGGAAGCTCCCACCTCCATTTGCTGGGGTGACCGCAACCGTTCGGTGCTGGTGAGAGTGCCGCTGGGCTGGACTCACAAGAATGACATGGTGGCCATGGTGAACCCGATGGAGAAACCTGCCCGTATGGATCTGTCACAGAAACAAACCATCGAGTTCCGCTGCCCCGACGGCTCCGCTGACATTTACCTTCTTCTGGCCGGTTTGTGTGTGGCAGCCCGTCACGGTTTCGAAATGGAAGGCGCCCTCGACTTCGCCAAGAAGACCTACGTGGATGTCAATATCCACAAGGCAGAGAATAAGGCCAAACTGGAAAGTCTGGCACAGCTGCCCGCTTCCTGCTGGGAATCTGCCGATGAATTGAGCGCCCACAGAGACATTTTCGAGCAGCATGGTGTTTTCAATGCAGAGATGATTGACGACATCATCAAAATGCTGAAATCTTATCAGGACAAAAATATCCGCGAGGAAATTGCCAAACATCCTGAAAAGATGCTCGAATTAGTACACAATTATTTCCACTGCGGATAATTAACCAGTGATCAGGTGTCAGGTTACAGGGGTCAGATATTCCTGAAACCTGAGACCTGAAACCTGAAACCTGTAACCTGAAATGGAATTTGCACTGTATATAATCGGAACGCTTCTGGTGGCAGTGGTTGTCTTTCTGACGGCCTTTTTCTCGATGAGGATGTTTATCAGAAATGACGAGCGCAAGCGTCTGCTGGAGTTGAAAGAGCACAACAAATCCGTCATCGCTCCTATACGCTTGCAGGCCTATGAGCGCATGGCCATGTTTTTGGAGAGGATAGAACCTAACCAGTTGATATTGAGACTGAACGATGGCAATACCTCCAATGGGGAACTGCGCCAGCTGCTCATTGCCTCCATTCGGGCCGAATTTGAGCATAACCTGTCGCAGCAGATTTACCTCTCTTCCGATGTGTGGGACAAAATCTGCAACGCCAAGGAGGAGATCATCCGTATCATCAATGTCAGCTCGGGCAAAATCGCTCCTGATGCTCCAGGCATTGAGCTGGTTTCGGCTATTCTGGAGCAGACAGCCGGACAATCGCCCATTGCCCCAGCAATGGAAGCCCTGAAAGAAGAAATCCGGCTGATTTTTTAAAACTGAAAACTGAAAGTTGAAAAATGAAAGTTTTTTAATATGCTAATTATCAATATGCTAATGTGTTAATTGAATTAGCAAACTGGTTAATTAGCAAATGTGCAAATGAAACTGAAAAAACAATAACTATTAATTATTAACTATACTGTCCCTAATCACTGATACCTGAAACCTGATACCTGAAACCTAAATTCTATGACCAAGAAATTTATAGCGTTTATCATCTTACTGACCAGTGTGCTGTTAGGAATGGCACAAACCACTGTGAAAGGTTTTGTTTATGATGCCACCAGTGGAGAGCCTGTGGGTTACTGTCCTGTGGTATTGCAAGGAACTACATACGGTGCCATGACAGAATCCAATGGTAACTTCCTTATCGACAAGGTTCCTCATGGTCGTTATGTACTGTCTATCAACTTCTTCGGTTATGATCCTTTTGTTGATACCATTGAGGTAAGCAGTAAGATGGTAATCAAACGTTATATGATTAATCCGTCATCGGTAGCTTTGGATGAAATTCAGGTAACGGCGGAGACCGACCGCAAAATACAGGAAACCCGCACGGCTGTAATCAGTATCAGTCCTAAGGAAATGTCCAAGATGCCAGCCATTGGCGGTCAGCCTGACTTTGCCCAGTATTTGCAGGTATTGCCGGGTATCATCTCCACTGGTGACCAGGGTGGCCAGCTGTATGTGCGTGGCGGTACTCCTATCCAGAACATGCTGTTGCTCGATGGTATGATTGTCTTCAACCCTTTCCATTCCATCGGTTTGTTCTCGGTTTTCGATATGGACATCATGAGCAATGCCGACATTTATACTGGCGGTTTCGGGGCTGAATTCGGCGGACGTATTTCCTCCGTGATGAATATCAAAACGAAAGATGGTAACAAAAAGCGCTTGTCAGGAAAAATAGACCTGAGCAATATCGGGGCGCAGGTGTTACTGGAAGGTCCTCTTATTAAGCTGAAAGAGGGCAGAAAGACCTCCATGAGCTTCATCCTGTCGGGAAAAGGCTCTTTTTTGGAACAGGCTTCCAAGGTCTTTTATCCTTACGTGAACAATGAGAACGGTCTGCCTTATAATTTCTTGGATTTATACGGAAAAGTTACCTTGGCAGGGCAGGGCGGTTCGAAATTCAATATTTTCGGTTTCAATTTCATGGATAGAGTCAATTACAACAGCTCCATCCAGTATCAGTGGAACAACTGGGGCCTTGGAGCCAACTTCTTGTTGGTGCCTGGTCAGGCCAACACCACCATTGAAGGTACTTTTGCCTATTCGGACTATGTCTCCAAAATCAACGATCCCGCCTACCAGAGCGAGGGCTCTTACAGCAAATACACTCGTACGGGCGGTTTCAACTTCAATCTGGTATTCAATTATTATGTAGGCCGGAGTGTGTTCAATATTGGCATTAATGCTGTGGGTTTCAGCACCGAGTATAAGTACTGGACCAAATACGGCAATAAGGAATATCCGAAAGACCACACCACCGACATCTCGTTCTTCCTCAAATACAAATACAACTACAAGAACAAACTCTTGATTGAGCCGAGTTTCCGTTTGCAATACTATACTTCCTTAAGCAAGGTGTCGCCGGAGCCGCGTTTAGCTTTGAAATACAATATTACCAAGAAAATTCGTCTGAAGATGTCGGGCGGTTTGTACTCGCAGAACTATGTGGCTGTCACCTCCGACCGCGATGTGGTCAACCTGTTCTACGGTTACATTTCCAGTCCCTCGCAGCTGAGTATTACTCCCACGCTGCCGAACGGGAAAAAACCGAAAAACCGTCTCCAGACCTCTCAGCATGCGGTTTTGGGTCTTGAGTTGGATGTGTTGAAATACACCAGTATCAATATCGAAGGCTATTACAAGCATTTCTCGCAGCTGATTTCGGTTAACCGTTACCTGATGGACGAGCAGGCGGACGAGATCTTCATGTGGGAGCAGGGTCATGCTTACGGTGGCGACATCTCCATCAAGTTTGAATATAAGGGTCTGTACCTCTGGGGGGTGTACTCTTTGGGTTGGGTGAAACGTACCGATGCCAATGTGACGTATGCACCGAACTTCGACCGCCGCCACAATATTAATATATTGGCTTCCTACGCTTTCGGCAAACGCCGCTCTTGGCAGATTGACGTGCGCTGGAATTTCGGTTCAGGCTTTCCGTTTACGCAGACCCAGGCCTATTATCCCAGTTTTGTTCCTTCGGGCGGTATTGGCGACGATATCATCCATGCCAACGAGGATTTGGATTTTGTGCTCGACGACCTCAACCAGGGACGGTTGCCGGCCTACCATCGCTTAGATATCGGTTTTAAGAAGAAATTCTTCATTGGTGAACGCCACTCCATTGAGTTGAGTGCCTCACTGACCAACGTGTATAATTACAGCAACGTATTTTATGTGAACCGTATCACCAACGAGGTGGTGTACCAGCTGCCCTTCCTTTATTATTTCGGCATGAATTGGAGATTCTAAAAATGTGTGGAATCTCAAATTTTGAGAACAACTTGATATAAAAAAAGAGGATGTCACAACATCCTCTTTTTTCTTGTACCCAGGGCCGGGATCGAACCGGCACGAGTGTTACCTCATCGGTTTTTGAGACCGACGCGTCTACCAATTCCGCCACCTAGGCATTGATTGATTGAGCTGGTCAAAAATCAGGGTGCAAAAATACAACTTTTTTTGATATCTCAATCAATAAATTTGAATTATTTTTCAATCCATGATTTAATGGTGTCCAAAGGCACTGCCGGAACGTCCATTTTCAGCTTCTTACGCATGCCTCCCAGGTCATTGAGCAACTTATTGGGGTTGGCGGCTTTCAGCTGTTCGATGGTGTTGATGTTCAGTTTTCGCAGTACCGGAACCCAAATTTCGGGCACTCCTCTCTCCATAAAGTCCTTGTCGCTGGAAGTTTCCACCTTCTTTTCGGGACGCATCTGCGGGAAGAACAGCACATCCTGGATGGAGGGCGAGTTGGTCATGATCATGGCTAAACGGTCGATGCCGATACCCAAACCTGCTGTGGGAGGCATACCGATTTCCAGAGATTTCAGGAAGTCCTCGTCCAAAACCATGGATTCGGTGTCGCCACGCTTGCCGAGTTCCAACTGGTCCTCGAAACGCTTGCGCTGGTCGATGGGGTCGTTGAGCTCGGAGTAGGCGTTGCATATTTCCTTGCCGTTGCACATGGCCTCGAAACGCTCGGTCAAACCGGGTTTGCTGCGGTGTTTCTTGGTCAGCGGCGACATTTCAATCGGGTAGTCGTAGATGAAAGTCGGCTGGATGAGTTTGTGCTCGCAGGTTTCGCCGAAGATTTCGTCGATGAGCTTGCCTTTACCCATGGTGGAATCCACCTTCACGCCTTGCGAAGTGGCAAATTCTGCCAACTGGGCCTCGTCCATATTGGAAATGTCGGTGCCGGTGAAATGCTCGATGGCCTCGAACATGGTGTAGCGTTTCCAAGGACGTTTGAAGTCGATGATGTTCTCGCCCACCTGCACCTTGGTGTCACCATGCAGCGCCAGAGCGATGCGTTCCACCATCTCTTCCACGCAGTTCATCATCCATTCATAATCTTTATAAGGAACGTAGAGTTCCATCTGGGTGAATTCGGGATTATGGAAACGGTCCATACCCTCGTTGCGGAAGTCCTTGGAGAATTCATACACTCCATTGAAACCGCCCACAATCAGTTTTTTCAGATACAGCTCATCAGCGATACGCAGATAGAGGGTCATATCGAGGGTGTTGTGATGGGTTTTGAACGGACGGGCGGCGGCACCACCATACAGGGGCTGCAGGATGGGGGTCTCCACCTCAAGATAGCCTTTCTCGTTCAGGAAGTTACGCATGGTGTTCACCAGCAAGGTACGCTTGATGAAGGTGTCTTTCACCTGCGGATTGACGATGAGGTCGATATAGCGTTGGCGGTAGCGCTGTTCCGGATCTTGGAAAGCGTCGTAAACTTTGCCGTCCTTTTCTTTCACGATAGGCAGCGGGCACACCGACTTGCACAGGATGGTGAACTCTTTCACGTGGATGCTGGTTTCGCCCATCTGGGTGGTGAACACAAAGCCTTTCACACCGATGATATCACCGATATCCAGTTTTTTGAACACACTGTTGTACATGGTTTTATCCTCGCCAGGGCACAATTCGTCACGTTTAGCGTAAATCTGGATGCGGCCCACGGAGTCCTGAATCTCGAAAAACGAAACAGCACCCATGATGCGCTGGGTCATGATACGACCGGCGATGCTGACGTTTTGGAATTTGCTGTTGTCTTTAGGGAACTCCTCCAAAATCTCTGTGGTAGTGGCATTTACCTCATATTCCGCTGCCGGATAAGGATCGATTCCAAGATTCAACAAATCCTCTAATTTCTTACGTCTGATAATTTCCTGTTCTGATAATTCCATGTTTTTTCTTCGTTAATGATACAAACTGCAAAGATACGAAAAATAATTAGCAAATGAGCAAATTAGTAAACTATTTTGCGAGATGCTGTGAGTAATGAGCTATGAGCTGTGAGCCGTGATTCGTGAGTTACAAGTGCTGAAAGCACGCTATCCTATTAACCCCTAACAAGGCCGGAGGCCGCAGTTTGGGGTTGTGATGTGCGTAGAGTATCACAGCGTGCCGAAGGTACGCCACTATAGTGTCATTGTAGCGTGAAGTCATTCGCTACGCTCATTCGTCAAGACGTGAAGTCATGCACTCGTGCATTCGTGAAGACGGAAATTTCCTCCACGTCTCCACGCCTTCACGCACGAAAAAATTTTCCCAGTTATCGATTATTCATAAAAAAACTTGTAATTTTGCATTTTAATCGAAATTATTACCGCTATGAATTTGAAAGTCAGACTGATTTTGATGAATTTCCTCGAATTTGCCGTTTGGGGAGCGTATTTGACTTGTATGGGCCGTTATTTGGGACCCCACGGAATGGGTGGGAAAATAGGACTTTTCTATTCCATTCAGGGCATTGTGTCCCTTTTTATGCCGGCGTTGGTGGGCATTGTGGCCGACCGCTGGATACCGGCGCAGAAGATGCTGGGTATCTGCCACGGAATTGCCGGTGCCGCCATGATTGCTGCCGGCTATTACGGTCTGATGAGTGGCGATGCGGTGCAGTTCGGCACCCTTTTCACCCTCTATACCATCAGCGTGGCTTTCTATATGCCTACTATTGCTTTGTCTAACTCGGTGGCCTATAATGCCTTGGATATGAACGGCTACGATACGGTCAAGGCTTTCCCGCCTATTCGTGTCTTTGGCACCGTCGGATTTATCTGCTCCATGTGGACGGTTGATTTGCTGGGTTTCCAGCACTCGTCAAAACAGTTTCTCCTCAGTGGTTTTATCGGGTTGGTGTTGGCAATTTATGCTTTCACTTTGCCCAAGTGCCCGATATCAACCTCTGCCGACAAAAAATCTTTTGTGGATGCCTTGGGTTTGAGGGCTTTCGCTTTGTTCAAGGAGAAGAGAATGGCTATTTTCTTCATTTTCTCCATGCTTTTGGGGGTGTCTTTGCAGATTACCAACGGTTTTGCCAACCCTTTCATCCACAGTTTCGGCGCACAGCCTGAATATGCCGACACTTTTGGGGTGCAACATGCCAATATTCTGGTTTCTTTGTCACAGATTTCCGAGACTTTGTGCATTCTGCTGATACCCTTCTTTTTGCACAAGTTTGGTATCAAGAAGGTGATGCTGATAGCCATGTTCGCCTGGGTATTGCGTTTCGGCTTTTTCGGTTTGGGTAACCCCGGCAACGGAGTGTGGTTGTTTGTGTTATCTATGATTGTTTATGGCGTAGCTTTCGATTTCTTCAATATCAGCGGTTCGCTGTTTGTGGACAAAGAAACCAGCGCTGATATCCGTTCTTCGGCCCAGGGTTTGTTCATGCTGATGACCAATGGTGTTGGTGCCACTATAGGCACGTTAGCCGCGCAATGGGTTGTCAACCAATATTGCACTTGGGAAGGTCATCATTTGGTAGGAGACTGGACTGCAGTATGGGATATTTTCGCTGCCTACGCCATGGTGGTTGCCGTGCTCTTTGCTATAATTTTCAAATACAAACATAATCCAGAAGAAACTAAGAATTAAATCGTTAAGACATGCACGTAGTGCATTCGGTTTAAGGGTTAAACGGTGAGAAGGTGAGAAGGTGAGGCGGGAAGACGGAAAGAAAAGATCGTATATCCGAGAGAGTGTAGCGAGCGACTGACCGAGTGAACGAAGTGAACGACTCCCCGAGCGAGCAAAGCAAGCGTCTCTCCGAGCGAACGAAGTGAGTGACTTAACGTATAACCAAAAAACATATAATCCTCAATTATGATCGAATTCATCGTTTCCGACATCAACAATGCCCAGGCCCCTTCCGAGGCCTACGCTTTGATCCTGAAAGAGAAAGAGGGTGAACGCTTGTTGCCCATTCTTATCGGGATGAATGAAGCAAGGGCTATTGTTTTGGAAATGAATAAGATGAAACCAAAACGACCTACTCCGCACGACCTATTTCTGCGCTTGTCGGAAGTGTGCAAGGTGTATGCGGGTTATGTGGTTATCCATAAATTCGAGGAAGGGGTGTTTTATGCCGATATTCATTTCAGAAGGGAGAACGGTGAGGTGTTCACTATCGACTCGCGAACTTCGGATGCGGTGGTGCTGGCCCTGAAAAGCAATATTCCGATCTATGTGGAGGAAGAGGTGCTGGACGCTTATTTCTCCGATGAGGAGAGCATGGAAACGTTTTCTTCCGATATGGAAGAAGAACAGGAGGCGGATGATTTGGAGATGGACTTGTCCGATGAGAATTACGACAAATACCTTTCCACCAAGTTGGAAGAGATGAGCCTTGAGGAGCTGCAGAACCTTTTGGATGGTGCTGTGGAGTGCGAGGACTTCGAAATGGCCTCCAAAATCCATGATGAAATCGAGCACCGGAAACAGGGATAAAGGTTGTTACGGCAATCTGATCAACGTTGAGCCAGTGGTGGCTTTATTGTCGGTAGTCAGTTGTACGGCATAGACGCCGGTTTTCAAGGCGGAAAGGTCGATGTCGCTTTTGCCACTTTGAGAGAGCAAAAGGCGGCCGTCAAGTGAATATATTTTGAAGGCCATCCGCTGCGGAATATTGTCGCCGAAGTCGGCATAGAGATGGCGGTGCTCCAAGCGGAAAGTAACCCTTTGCGGCTGATTTTTGCTCAGTTCGGGAATACTGCTGGGCAGGTTTAGTACCTCAAGCAGTCCTTGATAGGCGTCAATCTGTCCGTAGCCGTAAGTATTGTTGGGATATGAAAGCGTGTTTTCGGGGTGGGTTGAGGTATGACTGATTACTTCCAGAGCCTGCTCGGGAGTGAGGTCGGGTTTGGCTTGTAGCCATAGGGCAATGATGCCAGCCACCACG
>Ga0265301_10003905_pt1 | contig 15379 bp, 5 predicted proteins | sample AusTroGonzalo_MG_2_FD_193488 | JGI IMG/M metagenome (GOLD analysis project Ga0265301, IMG submission 193488) | Bovine rumen microbial communities from tropical cattle in Woodstock, Queensland, Australia - Gonzalo_04 | ecosystem: Host-associated > Mammals > Digestive system > Stomach > Rumen ...
CAGCTCTGCCAGTACTGCACCAACCACTGCTCCCGCACTATCGTCACGTTCAGTGACGGTCAGAGCTTTGTGACGGGCAACCGCTGCGAACGCGGCGAAGTCACCGCCGACCCGAACGATCCGGCAACGAAGAAGCTCATCGCCGAAATCAACAAGAAGATGCAGGCCGTGCCGGACATGATCAAGCGCACGAACCAGCTCTTGGTCAAGGACTACGCACCACAGATTCTCTTGCCGCAGAACGGAAAGACCATCGGTATCCCGCGCGTACTCGAATTTTGGAACAGCCTCCCCTACTGGAAAGCTTTCTTCACGGCCCTCGGTTATACCGTTGTCGTGAGCCGCCAGAGCGACTACAAGATGTTCGAAGCAGGTCTCCACAGTGTGCCTTCGGATACGGTCTGCTTCCCGGCCAAGCTCGTGCACGGTCACGTGCTCAGCCTCATCGAAAAGAAGGTCGACCGCATCTTCTTCCCGATGATGATTTCGCTCCCGAGTGACCACACCAAGTTTAACGCCACGACGGTCTGCCCGGTCGTGCAAGGTTACCCGAACATCTGCCAGAACACGGACGAACCCGAAAAGAATTACGGCATCCCGATGGACCAGCCGATTTTCCACTGGGCAAACACGAAGCTCCGCAGAAGCCAGACGATTGACTGGTTCCACGACAACTGGAACATCGATAAGAAGATTTTGGACAAGGCCGTCACGGAAGGCGAAAAGGCTCTCAACAATTACCGCACCACGCTCCTCGAAGAAGGCCAAAAGATTCTCGACGAAGTGAAGGCAAATGACAGCTTTGCCGTGGTGATTGCAGGTCGCCCCTACCATGCCGACTTGCTCATCAACCACAACATCGCAAGCCACTTTACCGCGATGGGCATTCCGGTGCTTACCACCGAATCGCTCCCGGGCGTTTACGACCAGGATGTGCCGAACCACACCCGCGTGGAAATCAAGAACACATTCCACTTGCGCATGCTCGGTGCAACGATGATTGCTTCGAGAGACCCGCATGTTGAACTTGCCCAGATCGTGAGCTTCGGTTGCGGACACGACTCCGTGTTGACCGACGAAATGATGCGCATGATGCACCGCGATTCCAACAAGGAAATGCTCATGCTCAAGCTCGACGAAGGCGACGCACGCGGCCCGGTCGGCATCCGCATCAAGAGCTTTATCGAAACCGTGAAGGCCCGCCGTGCAGCAAACTTGCCCGACAAGCCGATTTCGAACGAACCGCAGTTCCACACGCCGTTCGTCGCCAGCGACAAGACTAAGCGTATCATCTTGACGCCGAACCTCTCTCCTGCATTTGCAATCCTCGCAAGTAGCTACATCCAGGGCAAAGGTTACCTCTCGGATTACCTCCCGGTTGCAGACAAGCGCGCTATTGAACTCGGCAAGAAGTACGTGCACAACGACATTTGCTTCCCGTGCCAGATCAATATCGGTGAATGCCTCAAGTGGCTCGAAGAACACCCGAACGTTCCTCAAACTGAAGTTTCGATGTGCCTTGCCAAGAACTGCGAAAACTGCCGCGCCGTGCAGTATTCCGTGCTTGGCCGTAAAGCACTTGACGAAGCGGGCTATAAGGACGTTTCCATCATCACGACAGGCGTCGATACGACCGGCATGCATCCGGGCTTCCAGCTCGGGCTTGACTTCCGCCTCCACACGCTCTGGGGCCTTGCATTCATGGATGCCATCGAAACGGCATACCGCGCACTCCGCCCCTACGAAATCAACAAGGGTGAAACCAAGAAGATTTACAGCAAGTGGATGCCGGAACTGATGAAAACCGCAGCAACGCTCAAGAAGACGGAACTCGGCTCTGCCAAGCGCCTTGTCGAAATGCTGCGCCAGTGCATCGAGGAATTCAACAAGGTCGAAATCACGGAAAGCCGCAAGAAGGGCATCCGCAAGCCGCGCGTCGCTGTGCTCGGCGAAATCCTCATGAACTTCCACCCGAGCGCCAACGGACATGTCGAAGACTACCTCATGGACAACGGCATGGAAGTTTACCTCCCGGGCATGATGGACTTCTTCCGCGTCGACGAAGTTGTGCGCGCCGAAAAGATTAAGCGCGGATTCTCGGCAAATCCGATTTCAGACCGCCTCGAAGGTGGCATTACCGCAAAGCTCTTTGAACACGCCGCAGCAACCGCCAATAAGGTCATGCAGTCGTTCAAGCTTTACGAACACCACGCAGACTGCTTCGAACTCGTGAACTACATCGACGGCATTATCGACCCGACGTACAACACGGGTGAAGGCTGGCTCATCCCGGCAGAAATCCTTTACAACTCGAAGCACGGCATCAATAGCTACATCATTGTGCAGCCGTTCGCCTGCCTCGCAAACCACATCAGTGGCCGTGGCCTCACGAAGGCTGTGAAGGAACGCTGCCCGCACGTGCAAATCCTGAGCTTGGACTACGATCCGGATACAAGCTTTGCCAACATCGAGAACCGTTTGCAGATGCTCATCATCAACGCTCGCGAACTCGAACGCGCCAATAAGGTAAACGTTAGTCGCTAGTCAGTAAGCAGTGTCATCCTGAGCCCCGGAACAAGTCCGGGGTAAACTCCGTAAAAGGATCTAAACATTAGAAGAGGAACCCCCGACGGGGTTCCTTTTTTGCATTAAAAAAAGCTTCCTCTTTCGAGGAAGCCCTTTCACAATTCGACTTAAATCGTTAAGGAATTAGCGGATTGCAACGCGCTTCGTAGCGAGGACCTTGCGGCCTTCGACGAGGCGGACAATCACAGCGCCCTTGCCAGCAAACTGAGCCATGTCAACGGTCTTTGCAGCACCGGAGAATGTTTCAGAGAGGAGCATGTCGCCGCGAACGCTAAAGATCTTCACGGACTTGACGCCGTTGGAGTTCGTTGCGATGCTCAACATGTTGTTGGAAACAGCCATGCTAGCCTTGGTTGCAACTGCTGTAGCGAGAGCGGTCGTGCCATTGTTACGGCCGTTAGCCTTGGCAATAACCGGTTCCGGCTTCGGTTCTGCAGCCGGGGTCTTGTCGTCGAAGCCACCAAACGGCACATAGATGAAATCGAATCCTTCACCGTCACCCTTTTCGACCGGCTTGACATCTGCGCAATCATCGCCCTTGCAGACAATTTCGATCGGATCTTCTGTAGCCGGCTCTTCGACAACCGGTTCTTCAACAACTTCCGGAGCTTCACCGCAAGAAGTTTCGACCCACCACCAAGTCTGAGCGGCATCGTCGTTAATCCACTGCGGGACACCTTCAGCAACGCGAGCCGGATTCATGGTGTAGCACTTGCCTTCAGCCATGTTTCTCAAGCCAGCGTTATAGCAATGCTGATCGTAGTCGCCAGTGCCGTTCACATAAGCAATGCAAGTAGACACGACGATTTCGCTAGAGCTAGAAGATTCTTCGCTGGAGCTGGATTCAACAGAGCTGGAAGATTCTTCACTAGAGCTAGATTCAACAGAGCTGGAAGATTCTTCGCTGGAGCTAGATTCAACAGAGCTAGAAGATTCTTCGCTAGAGCTGGAGATTTCGGTACCGCAAGAGGTTTCAACCCACCACCAGGTCTGGGAAGCGATGTTGTTGATCCAAAGCTGGTTCTTGACATCGTTATAGCGATCCGGGTTGATGGCGTAGCACTTGCCTTCTTCCATTTCGAGGAGACCTGCGTTATAGCAGTTATCAATGTAGTTGCCAGAGCCGTTCACGAATTCGATGCAAGTAGACACAACGATTTCGCTGGAGCTAGAGACTTCTTCAGAGCTAGAAGATTCTTCGCTGGAGCTAGAGACTTCTTCAGAGCTAGAAGATTCTTCGCTGGAGCTAGATTCTTCAACAGAGCTAGAAGATTCTTCGACGCTAGAGCTGGATTCTTCAACAGAGCTGGAAGATTCTTCGACACTAGAGCTGGATTCTTCAACAGAGCTAGAAGATTCTTCGACGCTGGAGCTCGATTCTTCAACAGAGCTGGAAGATTCTTCGATGCTGGAGCTGGATTCAGCAGAGCTGGAAGATTCTTCAATGTTGGAGCTAGAGCTAGAGAGGAAGACTTCTTCGGTACAAGACGTTACAACCCACCAGCCTTTTTCACCAACATTGGTATGACGAAGGATTCTGGATGCTTTTTCACCAAACTTACTCGGATCCAAAGAATAGCACTTGCCATTCATGCCAGTCAAACCAGAGTTGTAGCAATTTTCAGCAAAATTGGTTGCGTTACGGTTGAAAGCAACGCAAACGTCAACGAGGATCGAGCCTTCATAGCAAGTAGTTTCAACCCACCAGTTACGTTTCGAAGCATCGCTACTCAAACCATTCAGAGATGTACGAGACGGATTCAAGGTATAGCACTTGCCATCTTCCATGTTTCTGAGACCTGCGTTGAAGCACTTGCCAAACACATCCTTCGAGCCGTTGTAGGCAATGCACTTTTCAACCGGTCCAACACTGGAGCTGGACTCGACAGAGCTAGAGGATTCTTCGCTAGAGCTGGATTCTTCAACAGAGCTAGAAGATTCTTCGCTGGAGCTAGATTCTTCAACAGAGCTGGAAGATTCTTCGCTGGAGCTGGATTCTTCAACAGAGCTGGAGGATTCTTCGCTGGAGCTGGAAACTTCTTCGGAGCTAGAAGATTCTTCGACGCTGGAGCTAGATTCAGCAGAGCTAGAAGATTCTTCGCTAGAGCTGGAGATTTCGGAACCACAAGAGGTTTCGACCCACCACCAGACCTGAGATGCAATGTTGTTGATCCAAAGCTGGTTCTTGACATCGTTATAGCGATCCGGGTTGATGGCGTAGCACTTGCCTTCTTCCATTTCGAGGAGGCCTGCGTTGTAGCAGTTTTCAGTGTAGTTGCCAGAGCCGTTCACGAATTCGATGCAATTAGAAGCAACGATAACTTCGCTGGAACTAGAAACCGGCGTTTCGCTAGAGCTGGAGAGCGGTTCTTCACTAGAACTGGATTCTTCAACAGAGCTGGAGCTCGATTCCGGTTCAACGATTTCACTGGAACTGGATTCCGGCTCAACGATTTCGCTAGAGCTGGATTCCGGTTCGACGCTGGAGCTAGAAACTTCTGCGATGCAAGGAGTTTCAGACCACCACCACGTCTGTGAAACCATGTTGTTGATCCACTGAGGAACGCCTTCCTTAACACGGTCAGCGTTCATGGTGTAGCACTTGCCTTCTTCCATGTCAAGGAGACCGGAATTATAACAGTTCTTGTCATAATCGCCGACGCCATTGACGAACGGAATGCAAGCAGAGCCTTCCTGAGCAAAAGCCATTGCAGATGCCAAGCCCAAGAAGATGGTTGTTGTTTTGGTTGTTTTCATTTATTCACCTTTTTTAGTTTATTTTAAGGTCGAATAAATTTAGTAAACAAATCATACAAAATAATTTCAAACATACAAAAATTATATATTATATACACAAAATGCTTAAATTTTTAAAATTTAAGCAATATCACACACAATGTAATTTTATTTTTACTAGTTGACAACGTAATTTTAGTTTACTTATGAGCACCTGTTTATAAAAAAGCAAACAAATGTTTACAAGTAAAGATTGTTCAAAATAATTCGTTAAAAACCGCATTAATTCGTCTTAACACTAAACAATAAAAGGAGATCCCCGCCTTCGCGGGGATGACAACGTAAAACAAAAAAGGCCCGAGAACTTGCAGTTCCCGGACTTTTAAAGTTTTCCCGCGGGGGCGGGCTTCGCTGTTTTAGCTTTTAGTCGAGCTTAATCTTCTTGAGGCTCGTCATACCAGCGTTCTTGACGCGTACAACGTAGAGACCGTTCGGAACAGCCTTCAAGGAGACGTTCAACACACCATTGGCGTGATTGTCGAACGACTTCAACACGCTACCCGTCATGGAAATCAAATCCACATGGACATTGCCATTGGCAGCAATCTGGAGCGTTCTACCGGCAAGCGTCATCTTCGGACCCTTCGTGGCGAGAGTCGGCAAGGCAACCGGACTATCGCTAGAGCTGGATTCCGGAGTCACAGAGCTCGAAGAAGTCGGCTGCGAAGGCGTTGCAGCGGCAAGGTTCGGCATGTTACCCGAAACGAGCAAACCGTTCAAAAGCTTGAGGGACTGGTTGAAGTAGTTTTCGTCACCAAGGGCGACCGCTTCCTTCCAGTATTCATCGAGCTTTGACTGATACTTTGCATCAGAGATAAGAGATGTCATGAGGGAGGTCACGAACGTGCTGTTGTGATCGTTGCCGAGGCTACCAGAAGATCTGAGGACAGGGCCCTTCATGTTGGCGGCACTGACTGTAGAGACAAATTCAGCCATCTTCTTGTCGAGAGCGAGAGCACGCGTATCGCCATGCCAGCAGACAGCCTTTGCGTTACGCCACGGAGCACGGGAAGCATCGTAACTATAGTAGTCGTCTTCGCTCTTGCCGTTTTTATCAGTCCAGTCATCAATGAGGCCCGTCGTAACTTCTGCAGAGCTAGCTTCGTAAAGTTTCATGTTGGCATCGTATGCAGTCTTGTTCCAGAATTCCGCATTGTCTGTATCGATCAAGGCAAAAATCGGCATGTAGGCAGGGTCAAAATAGCCCGGGTTCTTGCGGTTGAAAGCGGCATCGCCCCACTTGTCGCCCGGCAAATGCAGACCATTCGATTCGAACTCAGACTTTTTCATAGCTTGGATGAGCTTCTTGGCATCTTCCTTGTACTTTTCGTCACCGAACTGGTAGTATGCCATTGCAAGAGCGGCAGCGGCATCGATATCGCCATCGAGTGCAGCACCGTTACCGGCGTCCCACGACTGAGAAAGGTTACCGACCTTCCAAATCATGAGACCGTTTTCGTTCATCATCTTCTTGTAGAAGTTCCAAATCTTGTCGAATTGCGGCTGATAGCTTGTAGTGTTATCGCTAAAGTAGACCATAAGGAGCATGCCATAGCCGACACCTTCCGAGAAATACGTATCGGAACCCGGATCAGAACGGACACCGGCCACATCGCCCTGTTCGTTGTACATGGCCTTCATCCAGTAGGCAAACTGGGACTTCAATTCTTCGGAAGCTTTAGCCTTGTCGCTCAAAAGCGTCGCATTTCCACCGTAATCCGACATCTGCGGGAACGGGAAATTGACCTTAGCCTGGGCAAGACCAAAAGCAAACAGGCCTGCAAGACCCATTTTCACCAAACGATTCATACACAACTCCATTGCCCACACAGGGCCGTTAAATCTATCTAAAAATAAATTATTAGCGACCAAATTTAAATTTTTTTAGTCTTACGTTTTAGTACTGTGTGCGGTCCATCACGACAAAAAGCGAATCGCGGTACCCAACGTGCCATTTTTCGCTAGAATCAAGAGCTGCAATCAATTTATCCCACCTGGCGTAATAGCGGAGCGGGAGCACTACGCGATCGATATCCTGCAATTCGGCATCGCGCAAAAAGAGCTGCGGCGTTTTCGCATATTCGAGATAGCGTTCAAAAAATTCCGCCGTCTTCAAAATAAATCGCCCATCTATGTAAGTTGAATCTAGCGGGTTCATAAACGCCAAGTAACCGCCTGCACGGTCATCGTTGAAAAGTCTCCCCGGGTGCGGATTTTCCATCATCCAGTGCGCCGCCGCCACGGGCACGCGCTGGTACGCCACCATGGAATCGTAAGACAAGACTGACTTTACCCAAAGTCCGAGAAGGAACGCGACAACAAGAGCCGCAAGCAACGTATCCGATGTGTTTTTCGACTTTTCGGCAAGACGGTTCTTGAGTCTAAGCTTAGAACTCAACCTCTGCAAATTCTTAACATGACGATTTTTTACCTGCAACTTAAAGCTTGTGTGACGCCACGAGAATTGCAAAAGCACCGCCAAAAACACCGGTAAAAAGAGTACAAAGTTACGCTCGGCAAGCAAAGCAAGTACTGCCGTGATGAAAAGCCAGGAGGGCTGCAAGCGACGCACAAAGATAGCTTCGACGCGTTCTTTTACCTGCCAAGACAATTGCCACGACGAGTAAGGGGCGGGCTGCAAATGCCACCGCACCGCGGCAAGTACAATTCCACCCACGCAAAGGACAAGCATCAAAACAGACTGCAACACATTTTCACCGTTCAGCAAAAGCGTAATGGGCGAACGGTTCTCCGCAATTTCAGTCGCAAAAACCATTGCCGAAGGCGAAAGCCCGAGCAAGCGGTCGAGCAAGCCAAACGGGTAAGGCAACAAGTTAAAGCCATCTCGATGGAACACCGGCATGATAAAGAGCAAAATCACAAAAAGCGTCTGCCATGCAAGAGTCCTGAACGGGATCCTCACGCCCTTCCATTGACGGACCTTTCCAAAATTTCCCCAACGGCGGAACCAGAGTCCATACAAGAAAAAGCCATACGCAAAAATCAATCCTAGAATAAACAGCCCCTGACTTTTGCACCAAATCCACTGGATAAAAAGAACGACAAGTACTCCCAAGAACTTGTAAGAAATAGTTATGTCGTGAAACACTTTGCGAAACACAAAATGGAACTTTTTAGCTTGTGTGCTCCGGCTTCCTTTGTGTTCATCACGCCATCCGTAAAAGAGCCACGGCAATACATTCCAGTAAATCCCGAGGAAGAGCATGCTAAAAAGCACCGGTCGAATTTCAAACTGGTAGCGGAAAATAAAGAGGAGAATAGCGACACAGGCAACAACAACCCAATTGCGGCATTTCGCACGATGCAAGAACAGCGCAAAAACGATGCCCCACAAAATCGCCTTGAATGCGACCAACAACGGAGCGTCGCCAATGTCGTAGACAAATGCCACGACCTGCTGAAAATACTCGTGTACGTTCACGACAGGTTCACGTACAGGAGTCCATGTCGTCACCCATTCCCGTGCGCAAGCCAAGTGCCACCAGATATCAGTATCTGTCAGCGGGAATATCGCAAAAAGCGAAACAGCAACACATATAGCAAGCGCGATCATTTTCAGCTCCCCTTCAAAATACTACTTCAACGTATTCTTCAGCAAAGAATCAAGACGTGTCGCCATCACTTGTGCGCCCTGAAGCCCAAGATGGTCTTCATTGGCAAAGTCTTCAGGAACAAAGTCATGATAGCCATCATGGTATTCGTCGAGCACCGCAAAATTCGGGTATTTTTCGGTCAATTCCAGCACGGCATCTTCCATAATCTTTGCCGCCTTACGGGTCGGTCCATAACGGCCCCAAGAATTTGTACTCAAGAAATTCGGCGTTTGCGGGTAGACAACACCAACAACATAAACATCATGGTTGCGAGCCAATTCCAAGATTTCCGTCAACTTCTGCATGTTAAAATCAAAACCGGAACGGTCGATTTCAAACCAGTTGGAATCGTTGGCAACTTCAGGATTAGGAGCACCCCATCCCTTTGCCGGGTCATAATACAAGCCACGATGGTATCCAAACTGTTCGTATTCATCTTCGGTCGGGTTCAGCGCCGCCTGCGAAGCTTCATACATGTCGCCAATCAGCCCATCTTGCCAGTAACCGTGATTCTTGTCGTATTCATAGCCTGGAATATTGGCAAACCAGACCTTGAAATTTTCGTCCTTGACATACCAGCGGTCATAATCCAGAGTCAACGCCACGACTTTCAATTTAGGCATCAACGGCAAGATGTAATTTTTCACGAAGAACGTCGTACTTTCCATATCCTGCGCGGAATAAGCCATATTGATAGCAAACATGGATTCAATGTATGTCGGATCCATGCCCGCAAACGATCTCGAAGACCCGATAATCACAAGTTCAGCCGTATCGCGATACTTCCAGAAGTAATCCATTTTGACTTTCATGAGTCGCGTCGCGATATTCGTGTTCTCGGTCATGTAGACGCAAGCACTGTCCGGATCCAGAGCATTTTTTTCGCCAGAATTCGCAGACGTTTTTACCCACAAGCTCGGGTGCCACAGTTCATCGCCATCGGCAAGTTCTACAATGGAACTATCGGAAATATCCACCAAGACAATCTTGGAATGAGCACCGTTTGCATTCGTGAGTGTTGCCACGGCGAGATTTTCACCGCCCGAAATCCATTCGCTATGGTCAAAAGTATAGCCCTTCGGAGAGGCAATCGAGTTGACTAGCTTTCCGTTGGAATCTGCCATGAACAAACGTTCATGCGTGCTGTAATCCTCCCCTACAAACTTCTTTCCGGTTTTACCAGCAAAGTCGAGGAACAACGTACGTTTGCTACCATCTTTGGCAAGCGAAACATTGCAAGCCTGGTCCCCACCGTACCAAACGGTATCGCGAGCCTTGCCTGTTACCGTCGAACCCGATTTTGCAATGCGGGCGCGCAGCAAGCGTGCACCCGTTACTGCAAGTTTATTGTCTTCGCTAATGCCGCCGTGGTAAGCGCCATCGAAAAGCTTTTCAGGCTTGCCAAACTTGCCCTTTGCAAACTTGACCTGCCACGTACTTGCATCCGCAAAAGTAGCATCATCCTTATTGTTACCCGCATCCGTCACATAGACAATCGCCGTATCGCCATTGTCAAGCACACGCCAACGCGGAATCGAAGCACTTTCAACATCGAGCTTCACAAGATTCGAGCCTTCGGCATTGAGGTCACGCACATAGAGGTCCGACTTTCCAGAAACACCTTCGATGCGTGTGCAGAACGCCACGCGCTTGCCATCCGGAGAAACTTCGGGATGGTAGACTTCGAGCGTGTCTGCAATTTCCGTCACCGAAAGAAGGCCTGTAGAATAATCAATGTAAGCGAGATTACCCGTCACGTCATTGCGGAAAGCAAGCTTTACCTTGTACGTTCCCGTCTTAGAACGCATTTTAGCAGAATTCGTGAGCGGGACAATTCGGCTTGTCGCCGCCTTGCCATCAGCGCCCATCCATGTCGCCCCAGGGATTGCACCAAAAGCTACACGGAAGCCCACGTAATTGGCACGAGTCGAAGACGTGACCGTGTAAACATCACCGCGGCTGTACAAGTTGATGGATTCCGCAGAATTGCGGTAGCTCCCGCCTTTGACAACGCGCTCCGCCAATGAGCCACCATCAGGTGCCCCGACAAAGTTCGTCAAAGTCGTATCGCGCAAATTTCCAAGCCAGTCATTTGCCCATTCCATGGCATTGCCGACCATATCGCAGACACTTGCACTCGAATCGCCCTTGCTACAAACCTTGTGGAGCTTGTAATCCGAATTGTCGGCAGTCCAGCTTTCGGACGGGTTCCAATACTTCTGGGCGACAAAAATCCATTCCGCTTCAGTCGGCAAACGGTACGCTTCTTTTTCGGGATGGAAAGCAAAGCCTTCCAAATTCGTGCAATGTTTGTCTTTATCAAACGAAGCCTTGCTATATGTGTAAGCGGTATCGAACTTTTCTGATTTGCTGCGTTCATTTGCAAAAAGCACGGCATCGTAATACGTGAGGTCCGTTGCCGGGAAATCCTTATCGTCGCAATCGAGCTTGAGCCCCGTTGCCGGTTTCATCAAATCATTAAATTCACTACAAGTGACTTCGTACTTGCCGATCGAGAACTTGTAATTCAAAGCTACGCTCATTTGCGGGCGTTCATTTGCCTTAGCAGAGACTTCATTTGTCCCAAGCTGTACCACAGCGTTTTCTGCAGAAATGCGCATCATTCCCGGAAGCGCGGCGGCAGGATCATCCTTAGACTGGTTCGACGAAACACTATCGGAATCAGAGCAAGATGTCATCTGAGACAATATAAAGAACAAAGCTAAACCATATCGTAAGTACGTCATCATTTACCTCATCGTTTTTAATAAAGAATCCAGTCGAGCGGTCATCACAAGGCTGCCATCAGAACACAAGTGGTCTTCATCGAAGAAGAGCTCGCTTTCAAAATCATGATTGCCATCGTGGTACTCATCAAGCACCGTGAAATTCGGATATTTTTCGACAAGTTCTTGAACGGCAGCCTGCATGACTTTTGCTGCCTCGCGCGTCGGTCCGTAGCGCCCCCAGGCATTAGTCTTGAGATAGTTCGGCGACTGCGGGAAAACAACGCCCACAACGCGAACACCAAAATTGCGAGAAAGTTCAAGGATTTCGGTCAAATGACCCAGATTAAAATCATATCCCGACTTATCCTTATCAAACCAGTACGGGTCATAGACAACATCAGGCACGTCTTTGCCCCAGCCTTCTGACGGAGACTTCATCACGCCACGGTGGTACCCAAAAGCTTCATATTCATAATCATTAACGCCCATCGCATGTTGCGAAGCCTCATACATGTCGCCAATCAAGCCATCTTGCCAGTAACCATGATTCTTGTCATACTCATAGCCAGGAATATTGGCAAACCATTCATTCCAGTTTTCATCCTTGACATACCAACGGTCATAATCTAAAGCCAAGACAATAAATTTCAATTTGGGCATCAGCGGCAGAATGTAATTCTTGATATAAAATAGCGTGCTACCCATGTCCTGTGCGGAATAAGACATATTAATCGCAAACATGGACTTGATCATTTCAGGGTCAATTCCCGCAAAAGTTCTCGAAGAACCGATGACCACCAGTTCCGTCGTATCGCGGTACTGCCAGAAATAATCCATCTTGACTTTCATAATTCGCGGGGCGACACCCGTCGTTTCCGTGATGTAAGCGCAGGCACTGTCCAAATCCAAAGCGTTTTCGCCATTGAAAGAAGCTTGCGTTTTTACCCAAAGGCTCGGGTGCCAAAGTTCATCGCCTTCGGCAAGTTCTACAATCGAGCTATCGGACAAGTTCACAAGGACAATTTTCGGATGCGCACCGTTTACATTCGTGAGCGTCGCCACAGCAAGGTTTTCACCGCCAGAAATCCATTCGCTATGGTCAAAGGTATAGCCCTTCGGAGCGGCAATAGACTCCACGAGTTTTCCGTTGGAATCCGCCATGAACAAGCGTTCATGAGTGCTGTAATCCTCGCCTACAAACTTTTTCCCTGTTTTCCCCGCAAAGTCGAGGAACAAAGTGCGTTTGCTCCCGTCCTTCGAAAGCGATACATTGCAAGCCTGTTCGCCACCGTACCAAACCGTATCGCGCGCCTTATCCTTAACCGTCGAACCAGTTTTTGCAATGCGGGCACGCAACAAACGAGCACCCGTTACCGTAAGTGTGTTATCATCACTAATGCCACCATGGTAAGCACCATCGAAAAGCTTTTCAGGCTTACCAAACTTGCCATTTGCAAACTTCACTTGCCACGTGCTTGTTGATGCAAAAGCAGCGCCATCCTTATTGTTCCCCGCATCCGTCACATACACGATTACCGTATCGCCATTGTCGAGCACACGCCAACGCGGAATAGCCGCACTTTCCACATCGAGCTTTACAAGGTTCGAGCCATCACTATCGAGCGTGCGCACATAAAGGCTAGACGCCCCCGAAACGCCTTCGATTTGTGTGCAGAACGCCACAAGCTTACCGTCAGGCGAGATTTCAGGATGGTAAACTTCTATGGAATCTGCAATTTCTGTTACCGATAAAATTCCACTGGAATAGTCGATATAAGCGAGGTTTCCCGTCACGTCATTTCGGAACGCGAGTTTTGCCTTGTACGTTCCCGTCAAAGAACGGATTTTCGCAGAATTCGTGAGCGAGACAATCCGGCTTGTCGCCGCCTTGCCATCCGTACCCATCCATGTCGCTCCAGGGATTGCCCCAAACGCAAGGCGGAATCCGACGTAATCCGCACGAGTCGAAGATGCAACCGTGTAGACATCGCCACGACTATACAAATTAATGGACTCCGCAGAATTGCGGTAACTGCCGCCCTTGACCACGCGCTCTCCCAATGAACCGCCATCGGGTGCGCCTACAAAGTTCGTCAAAGTCGTATCGCGGAAAGCTCCCAGCCAATCATTGACCCATTCCATCGCATTGCCCATGACATCGCAGACTCGAGCGCTAGAATCGGTCTTGCTACAGACCTTATGGAGTTTGTAATCCGAATTGTCCGCCGTCCAAGATTCCGACAAGTTCCAATACGTCTGAGCGACGAGAACCCATTCCGCTTCTGTCGGCAAACGGTAGGCTTTTACATCTGGGTGGAACGCAAAACCTTCCAGGTTCGTGCAATGATGATCCTTATCAAAAGACGCATTGCCGTAAGTGTACGCCGTATCAAATTTTTCAGCCTTGCTGCGTTCATTGGCAAAAAGCACGGCATCGTAATACGTGAGGTCAGTCGCCGGCAAATCCTTGCTATCGCAATCAAGCTTAAGTCCTGTTGCCGGTTTCATCAAGTCATTGAACTCGCCACAGGTCACTTCGTGCTTGCCAAGCGAGAACTCGTAATCCAGCACGACATTCATCTGCGGGCGTTCCTTGGACTTTGCCGTAGCCTCATTCGTCCCAAGCGAAACAGCGCGGTTTGATGCAGGGACGCGAATCATCCCCGCCAAAGATTCATCCGAAGTAAATTCATTTGCTCCACCGGATACACTTTCAGAATGATCGCATCCCAGGAATGCAATCATCAAGAAAAGGTGGGCTATAGCAAACAAATTCTTCATAAGCTACTTCAAAGTTTTCAAAAGTGAATCCAGACGAGAAGTCAACTGCTTTGCGCCCAAATAGCACAAATGGTCCTTATTCGTCGCCATCTCATCGGTATAATCGTGGTCGCCCATTTTATTTTCATCCATGAAAACGAAATGAGGGTATTCCTTTTCCAATTCCTGAATTTCTTTCAGCAATTTCGGTGCTTCGCTCCGGCGAATGCCATAACGCCCAAACGAACCCGTCTTTTTGAAATTCGGATTCTGCGGGAACACAACGCCCACGACATAGACTCCATAATTTTCGGCGTTCTGCAAAATATTTTTCAGATGATTAAAGCTAGAATAGAAATTTGCAGACGCATAATCCATCCACGTGCTATCGTTATCTGCCGTAGGGGTTCCGCCCCATGTTCCTGATTCCTCATAGCTGAAGCCGCGCGATTCCATAAGCACGTCATAGTACTCGTAAATGCCCATGGATTCGCTCGTCAAGCTAGCCAACTGATTCGGGACACCATCTTTCCAGAAATCATGGTTCCGGTCATAGACATAACCCGGATAACTTTCATATTCCTTATTAAAGAAGTTGTACGTTTCCGTTTCACCGTGGTACCACAAATCAATATCCAGCGATATAATAACGTACTTCAATTTTTTCACATGCGGGAATGCGTAATTAGTCAAGAGGTAATCCGAAACAGCCACCATGTTCGGGACATTGGCAAGATTAATTGCAAAGAACTTGTCACTAAACACGGAGGGTGCTATGCCATCGAGCGGGCGTGAAGAACCCACAATGACCACATTCGCCGTATCCATGTACTTCCACAGGAGTTCCATCTTGTAACGGAGAATGATAGCCGCTTCGCCACCCTGTTCTGTAAA
>Ga0265301_10003906_pt1 | contig 15357 bp, 13 predicted proteins | sample AusTroGonzalo_MG_2_FD_193488 | JGI IMG/M metagenome (GOLD analysis project Ga0265301, IMG submission 193488) | Bovine rumen microbial communities from tropical cattle in Woodstock, Queensland, Australia - Gonzalo_04 | ecosystem: Host-associated > Mammals > Digestive system > Stomach > Rumen ...
GCTGTACGAGACGAACGAATCCCTGAACCTGACGGCGATCCCGCCGGAAGCCTACTGGAGCAAGCATGTCTGCGACTGCGCGCTCGCGCTTCGCGCCCTGCCGGAGCTCTTTGCCGACGGCGTGCGCATGGCCGACGTCGGATGCGGCGCCGGACTGCCCGCGTTTCCGCTGGCCGCTGCGCGTCCGGGGCTCGATGTGACCGCGATCGATTCGCGCGGTAAGAAAATCGCGTTTCTGGAACGCGCCGCCTCGGATTGCGGCCTCGCGAATCTGCATCCGGTCCACGCCCGCGCCAACGAACTGGCGGCGCAGGAACAATACCGGGGCGTTTTCCGCACGATCACCGCGCGGGCGGTCGCGGGCGCGCCCGAGCTTGTCAAGGAGTGCCGCAACCTGCTGGGGCAGGGCGGGAGCCTATGCATTTTCCGCACGGAATCCCAGACTGCGGACGAATGGCCCGCATTGACCGCCGACAAACGCATTCGCGCGGAATGCACGCCCGAATTCCTGCTGCCGCACGAGGCCGGGACGCGTCTTTTCCTGCGCATCCGCAAACCATAAGGAGCATCATGCATTTTTTCCGTCTGGACGTTTACGTGCCCGATTCGCACGTGGAAGCCGTGAAAACGGCGCTGTTCGAGGCCGGAGCGGGGAGCTTCGGCAATTACGATTCCTGCTGCTGGCAGACCGTGGGGAACGGGCAGTTCCGTCCGCTTGACGGTTCGCACCCGTTTTTCGGCGAGAACGGCCGCGTGGAACACGTGAAGGAATGGAAGCTGGAACTCGTGGTGTCGGAAAGCGCGCTGGGAGACGTCCTGGACGCGCTGAAACGGTCGCACCCCTACGAGACCCCGTCATTCCAGTACTGGCCCGTGAACCGCCACTGGCAGGCGTGAAAACGGCATTCCGTCGGGGCGTTTTCGCGTTCGGGGCGGCATGAAAGCACCCCGGTCATCCGTGCCTGATCGAGCACGCGAAACCTTTTCCCGAAAAAACATGTGACGACCGCGGGACAACGGAATCATTTGTTTCGGAATCCGGCTTGATATCCGGGAAAAACGTGCTATATTCATTAATGCAAAAGGTCTCCCTTTCATTTTTCACCATTTTTCGTCCGTAAAAACATGGAACAAACCGGCAAAAAGAAGAAGCGCGTCCTTGTTTACTACAAGGATTTCATATCGTCCATCGGGGGAGGAAGGTTTCTGCCGCTTTTGTTCATCGCCGAACTTCAGAAGACCTGCGAAGTCACCCTGGCTCTGAATGTGGTCTCCGATTTGGAACCGGTGGCGAAGACGACGGGGATCCCTCTGGACTGCTCCCGGTTGAAGATCGTCCAGGTCATGCCGGACAGAGAATTCCTTCGCAAACTCGATTTCATCATTCCATTTTTCAGAGTCCGGCAGCTGAAAAAACTGTCCCGGGATGCCGACGTGTGCATCTCCGCGGCCAACATGATCGACTTCGGGAAACCGGCGCATCATTTCGTGTTTATACTCAGCCAGTTCGGAGACAACGCCTTTACGGATTATTTCAGGCATGCGCCGCCGAAAAAAGGCCTGGCGCTTTTCAAGCGGAAACTCCGGACCTTCGTGGCCGAAAACTTCCTGCGCCCGCTGCTTGGCGTCCGCTCGCCACGAAAGATCATCGCCGATCCGCGGGAACACATCTATCCGACCTCGCGTTATGTTTCCGACGTGATCCGGGGCTATTACGGCCCGTTCAACGGGACCGTCTTCTATCCGCCGACCATTTTTGAGACAACCCTGAAGGACGTCGAACGCTTCCCGCTTCAGGTCAACTATCTGGGGCGTATCTCCCAGGAAAAATGCATCGAGGACATCGTGCTCATCGTGGAACAGGCCCGCAAGCTCTCCGGGCTGGATTTCACGCTGAAGATCGCCGGGAACCTGGTCGAATCGCCGTATGTGGACCGCCTGAAACAAAACGTTGCGGAGAAGCCGTGGATCCAACTGCTCGGCGCGGCTTACGGCGAGGACAAGGAACGGTTTCTTCTTTCCGGCACCTTTGCCATTCATGCGGAACGCGACGAGGCGTTCGGGATCGTCATCACGGAGTATCTCAAGGCCGGATGCATCCCCATCGTGCCGGACGAAGGCGGCACGGGGGAAATCGTCGACTCGCCCGCTCTGACCTACCATACCAATGACGATGCCGTGCGGATTCTGGTCCGACTGTATCAGGACAAGGCGTTCCGCGAGGAACAGCTGGCGCACTGCATGGAACGCGCCGGGATGTTCTCCCTGCGGGCATACATGGAAAGTCAGCGCAGACTTCTGGAGGGGATTCTCGCCGAAAAGGAGGAGAAGTGATGATATTCCGGGAACATGCCGCATCCGCGCCGGAACCTGTTTCCCCTGCAGTTCTTTCGAGCCGTCAATCCATGGCCCGCGCGGGCCATTTTCCCGCGGATGCCCTTCGGGACGCCGTCCGCGTTCTTTCCATGAATCAATCCTCTGAAACTGGAGATTCCGCATGAATAACGGTCAAACAGGAAATACGCTCACGGAACCGGCTGTAAAAGCCGACAATACGGCATCCTCCGAGACGGACCGGGGCGATTTCGTCACGTTTTCCTCCTCATCGAAAGAGATCATCGTTTCCAGGCCGGTCCTGACCGAGGAAAACGGTCTGATCACGCTTTCCGCACGGGTTTCCGGCGGGGTGTCCGGCACATGCTTCTTCTCGACGGATGCCGCGAACCGGGATTACGTGGACGAGACCAGCAGCGACTGCTTCCTGATCGGGCTGCTATATACGGCCATGTATGCCGGATGCGGTCTCGTTCTGGAGGGCGCCGTGTCCCGGAAACTTCTTTTCCGGATCAGACGCTTCCTGATGCCGATGCTGGTGGCTTTTTTCGAAGGGCGCCTCAAACCCGTTGAAATCCGGACGGGCGGGCTTCTTTCCGGGGAGCATCCTGAAGCCGATGCCGTTGCGACCGGTTTTTCCGGCGGCATCGACAGTTTTCACACCATTCGTGAGTTCTATCTTGACTACGACGGGCCGCCGGAGGACCGGGTCAATACGCTTCTGTTCTTCAACGTGGGCAGTCACGGCATGGGGCATGACAAGGAACGCCTGGCCTGGCTGGAGAACAAGTTCGCGGAACGGAGAAAAGCGCTGAGCCGTTATGCCGAGGAGATCGGGCTTCCGTTTGTCGCGGTCAACTCGAACATCCACGCCTTCATGCAGAGCGGTCACCTTCAGACCTCCACGCTGGCTTCGCTTTCCGCCGCGCTTTTCCTGGAACGAAAACTGAGGCTGTATTACCTCGCCTCGCTCGGGATCCCCTATCACGGCATGTTCTACCCGGACAGCAAGCTGGACAGGGATTACGACATCGAAAAGATCGAAGACTTCATCTTGCCTCACATCTGCACGGAGTCCTTTTCCGTGCTGTCGGGCGGGTCGGCCGCGACCAGAGTGCAGAAAACCGAGGCGATCTGCCACGATCCGCTCGTGCAGAAATACCTCAATGTGTGCGGCAATCAGGATACCGTGGCGACCAACTGCTCGGTCTGCTACAAGTGCCTGCGCACGCTGATGGCCCTGGAGATACTCGGCGTGCTTCCTCAGTTTTCTGGCGTGTTTGACCTGAAACGTTTTTCCAGCCGGGAACGATCCAGGTACATTGCCACGCTGCTGAACAACCGCAGGAAGGACATGTTCCTGCAAGACCTCTACGACCTGGCCGGACGCATGAACTACGATCTGAAAGCCCGGACCTCGATCCGCGACAGACTGTACATGAGGTTCACGGAAACGAAACTTTACGCTTTCCTCCGCACCCTGTTCCGCAGGGACCGCCATTGACCGCGGGGCCTTCGGAAGGGTGACTTCCTTATCCAATCCAAACAATCACACCCAAGTACAAAAATGAAAAAGATCTTGTCTGTCGGTTTACCTGAAGTGTCTGTCAAGGACGGCCTGTGGCGTTTGTCCGCGCCCGTGCGGATCGAATCGGATCAGAAGGAGTCCATATTGGCCGAACACCAGCGGGAAATATGGTTCGCTCTGGAGGAACAATATGCGGAGGAGTTTGTCTTCCCGGATTGCTGCGATTGTTTCCTGTTCGGTCTTCTTTACTTCGCGATGAAATTCGACTATGACATCCATTTGAAGGGAAATGTTTCCAGACTGGTTGTTTATAACGTGAACGAGCACGTCGTCCCGATCATCGCCGCTTTCCACGCCGGCCTTCACACGATCCGCGTTTCAGCCGACAATATGAAGGATTATCCGCAGGGGAAATATGTCGGGACGGGCTTTTCCGGGGGAATCGATTCCTTCTACACCATTGTCGACAACCTGAGACATCCCATTTACCCGGAAGACAAGCTGACGCATCTGTTCTGCTTCAACGTCGGGACCCATGATCTGGCGCGTTCGTTTGACGAGCTGGAACACGCCCGGAAAAAATTCCGCATGAGGTTTGAAAGTTTCGTTCCCGCCGCTCGCGAGATCGGTCTGCCGTTTATTCCGATCGACTCGAATGTTCATTCCTTCCTGCCGGACAACGTTTCCGCCGCCATTTCCACCAGCAACGCCTCGGCCATTCACTTCCTGCGCAAGGGAATACGGCTGTACCTGCTGTCTTCCGACGGACGGAATTATCTGGAACAGTTCAAGTATCTGAAACACATCCCATGGGAAGATCAGGTCGACTTGGCGCACATGGAACCCCTGCTGGATCAGTGGCTCGGGGACAGGTCGCTCCAGGTCTTCCCTTACGGCCCGAACGTGACCCGTCTGAAAAAAACGGAAGCCCTGCTGGACTACAAGCCAGCCCAGCACTGCCTGAACGTGTGTAATTCCGTGGATGTCATGGAAAAGAACTGTTCCATCTGCCTCAAGTGCCGGCGTACGATGCTGGATATGGAGCTGATGGGAAAACTGGACGACTTCCGTCAGGTGTTCGACGTGGATTTATACCGCAGAAAATTCAAGAGCCGCGACTTCGCGGAATTGCTGTATCCGCCTCCGGAAGAGGAAAACCTGTACCTGCACAGGGCTCGGCGTTACGCGCTGGAACACAACATCGACATCAAGGGGCAATGCACCGCGATGGACAGGTTCTGCGCGTACATGCATCAAACGTGGTTCTACCGTTTGCTGAAGCGTCTTCGCCTGCTTGATGCGGCAAAGCTTCTGCTGGGGCGTCATTAATTCATCCCGCACAGACAGCCTGCGCCGTGCGCCCGCGTTTTCCGGTTCGCCGGTGTGGCGTGTGTGCATGGCAATCCGCGGGAATGTTCTCTTCAGACGGCAAAGGGGTATGCTTGTTAGGCAGACCTCTTTGCCGTTTCCGTTACTTCCTGAAGATGAAGAAGACGGCGCCGCAGAGGCAGAGGGCGGCCCAGACGAAGTCAAGGCGGAATTTCTCGCCCATGTAGAACATGGAGAACGGCACGAAGACGGTGAGCGTAATTGCTTCCTGCATGATCTTGAGCTGAGCCAGGGAGAGCGTCGCGCTGCCGATGCGGTTCGCGGGCACCTGCAGCAGGTATTCGAACAGCGCGATGCCCCAGCTGACGATGGCGGCCATCCACCACGGTTTGCTGGCCATGTTTTTCAGGTGTCCGTACCAGGCAAACGTCATGAAGCAGTTCGAGCAGACGAGGAGGAAGATGGTGCGGTAGATGGCGGGGATGGAAACGATTGTTTCGATGAGTTTCTGCATGGATAAGTGATGTCCTGAAAAGACGCCGGGCGTTATGCCCGGCAGGTTGAAATAAGAACCGGCGGCGCAACCGGAGTGAATCCGTCCTGCGCCGCCTGTATTTTTTTAGGTTGGGTTGTCAGGTGTGTTTCGGGCTCATTTCGCCTTATCGAGCTGTTCGGCGAGCTTCCGCAGGGTTTCGTGGTTGTTCACGAATTCCGTGTAGCTCTGGTTGGAAACGCTGTTGAGATCGAGCTTGAGCGATTCGGCGATTTTGGGTTCGCCGGTAAAGACGTAGCAGAGCGCAGTGGATGCCTGCCCGAGGTCGGTCGAACCGACTTTCACCACGATGCCGACGAAGCAGCCTTCCTTCGAGAGCACGAAGTCGCCGACTTCGGCTTTGAGCTCGCTGGAGGAACGTCCCGAGTTGCGGATATACAGGTGCGTATCGCCCACATCCAAGCTCAGGGAGCAGCGTCCCGTGATGTCGGCGGAAGCCTTCGAGAACGTGCCGGACTTGAAGAGCGTCAGGTTGTCGATGCCGCGTTCCCGGAGTTTCTCATAGGTGAGGACCTCCATCGGGGTGGATACGCTGCTCGGGATGGGGAAAAGGCACACGCGGGAATCCTCGGCCAGACAGCGGGCGGGACCGGTGATGTTGACCCAGGTGTCCTTGGTCTGCGGGCGGCGCACCTTGTACTGGAGTTCGGTGACCTTGGTGTAGCCGGAGTAGAGGTTGAGTCCGGTGGTGTCGCGGAATGCGGAAACGATCCAGTTCTGGTTGCCGAACTTGACCGCGGGCAGGAAGAACGACTTGTCGATGGAGATGTTGTTGAAGAGGCGGTCGTTGACGAGGTGGAAGGAGAGTTCGAGCGCGGATGCGTTGTAGCTGTTCAGGACGTCGTTGGTGAGCTGTCTCTTGAGCTCGTCGGCCTCTTTGCGGGACTCGACCAGGTCCTGATGCTTTTCTGCGATCTGCTTGTCCTTTTCCTCAATAAGGCGTTCCGTCTGACCGATCATTTCCTGCGAGGCGATGAGCTTTTCCTCCGTGGCGGCGAGCGATTGACGGTACTGGACGCTTTCGCTCTTGGCTTTTGCGAATTCGTTGTTGACGTCAGTAAGCACATGGACCATGCCGTTCAGCTGGCTTTGCGTGCTGGTGAGCTCGGATCTCGCTTCGACCAGCTCCATTTCGGCTGCATGGTATTTCTCGAACGCTTCGTCGGCGCGGGTCCGGTCGAGACGGGCCTGCTCACGGAGGAGTTCCAGTTCATGCTTCGTCATTTCGAGCTGGCCGGAGGTATGGGAGAGGTCCTTTTCGCTTTGCAGGAGTCTGTCGGCCGCGTTGGTTCGTTCCTGGTTGGCCTGAGCGAGAATCCGTTCGCTCTTTTCGAGGAGGGCTTCGGTTTCGCGAATGGCCTTGTCACGTTCGCTGATTACCGCGTCCGCCAGGGCAAGCTTCTGGGCGGCTTCGGCCTTTTCTCTCTTCACTTCCATGAGAAGGCGTTCGTTTTCCAGCAGTTTGTCCGTGGTTTCGTCTCTCTCCTTTTTGACCTGTTCCAGCAGGGTTTCATTTTGCTGGATCCTTTCGATCATGTCATTCGCCTGGGCCAGAATTTTCTGTCCGTTCTGCTGGAGAGTGGCGAGCGTTTCAACTCTTTCCTGGTTGGCCTTGGCCAATTCGCGTTCGCTCTTTTCAAGACTGGCGAGGGTCTCGGCCTTTTCCCTGTTGGCCTGTTCCAGTTCGCGTTCCGTCTTTTCCAGATTTGCGGCGGTTTCAGCCTTTTCCTTGTTAGCCTGCTCCAGCTTTTTTTCGTGCTGCTGGAGATTCGCAAGGGCCGCCGTCATTTCTTTTGTGGTCTGTTCCAGGATTTTTTCATTTTCCTGAAGGCTGGCGAGCGTTTCGGCCTTTTCCTTGTTGGCCTGTTCGAGCTTCTGTTCGTGCTGCTGGAGGCTGGCGAGTGTTTCGGCCTTTTCCTTGTTGGCCTGTTCGAGCTCGCGTTCCGTCTTTTCCAGATTTGCGGCGGTTTCGGCCTTTTCCTTGTTGGCCTGCTCGAGCATTTTTTCTTGCTGATGGAGGTTGGCAAGGGTTTCGGCCTTTTCCTGATTGGCCTGTTCGAGCATTTTTTCATTCAGGTGGAGGCTGGCGAGTGTTTCAGCCCATTCCCTGGTAGCGGCCTCGAGCATTTTTTCGTTCTGCTGGAGACTTGCGAGGGTGTCGGCACTTTCGCGCTTGGCCTGAGCCAGCTCCACTTCGTTTTTCTCGAGGGTGGCGAGGGTTTCGTCCTTAACCTTGTTGGCCAGAGCCAGTTCGTATTCGGTTTTTTCAAGGGTGGCCGCGCTTTCGCGGATGGCCCTGTCGCGTTCCTGGATTTCTCTGGCGGAAAGGCTCAGTTCTTTTTCCTTCTGGAGGATGACGGCGGCGGAACGCTTCAGCGCTTCCTCGCGTTCCTCAAGATTCTTTTTCGTTTTTGCGAGTTCTTCCGCGTTTTTGGTGAGCTCAGCCTCGGCTTTGGTCTTTTCGCGGAAAAGTTCGTTTTCGGAGCTGGAAAGCGCGGCAAGGGTTTCCTCGAGTTTTGCCTGCGCCATCGCGATTTCCTGATCCTTGGACGCGATCTGCTTCACGTCCTGCAGTGCCAGGGCGCGGAATTCCTCAAGCCGTTTTTCCAGCTCTTCTTTTTCCCTCTTCACTTCCTCGTGGCGTGCCAGTTCCTCGTCGATCATCTCGACCAGGTGTGTGGCGGGGGACGAAACCCTCGCTGTCCCGGACGGGTCGCCGAATTCGGACATTCCCATCGACAGGGACATTGCCGCCAGGACTAGGAAGTCGCATGTGACAATGAGAATGGACCGATTCACTTTTCAATCTCCTTTCCTTCGTTCTGGGCCTGATTCGCGCTGCCGGTCTTCGGAAGGTTGACGGTTTTCGGAGTCGAGGCGGAGGGGTTCACCTGAAGGTTGACGGTTTTCGGAGCCTGTGTGGAGGCGTTCATCTGGAGATTGCCGGTATTCGGTGCGGAAGCGGTCTGCGGCTGCCGGGCGTTGACCGAATCGGCGGGAGGGAGCGTGGCGGGAGCGGCGACCGGGGCCACTGCTGCTGCGGACGCGTTTGAGGCCGCGGCGGCCAGGACGGCGGCAGCCGTGATTTCGGCGTTGTCCAGTGCGATTTTGTCCCGAGCGGCGGCGCAGATCAGGGCCTGCCGGAGCGGGTATTGGAGCGAGAGGCGCAGGATCACGCTGAAGATGATGCCGACGAGCGTGGAGGAGTAGGCGATCAGGCGGCTGATGTTCGGGTTGAACGACATCACGACGAAGCTGGCGACGGTGCCGAGCAGACCGAAGTAGAGCGGCAGGTCAAGGAAGAGGTCGGCGTTGTCCAGCTTTCTCATCCGAATGGGAATCGTTTCCGTGCTGTGCCTCAGGCCGACGAAAACGCTGGCCGCTGTCACGAACGCGAACGCCTGCAGGACCAGGATGGAAATGAGGATGAAGAGCGAGAGATAGCCGGCCGTCTTGTTCATGGTCTCGACGGTTTTTGCCGCCTCGCGGACGTCGTTCCCGGTCGCCATCTTGGTCGGCTCTGTCACATTGCCGTCGAAGAGTGAACGGAAGAAATCGTTTGTCCTGTAAAAATACACGAGCGTGAGGGCGATCAAGATCGCTATGACGGCATAGACGACGATAAGGAAGATGATTTTGGTTGTTTTTTTCACGGGGATTTCCTCCTGATTTGCTGTATTTTGAATGTTGATTTGAAGACGATTCTGAAGCCGATTGAGCTCCGTTTCCGAAGATGTGGCAGCTCTGACTAATAACATAGTACTGCTTTTTAAAAAAATCAAGCCGCAAAAAGGAAAAAATTGATTCGAATGTTTTTTGTCCCCGGAACGCCGGAAAAAAGGCAAAAAAAAACAGAAGCAGGGGTTTCATATACCGCTCCAACTTAAAAGTAGGGACAATAAGGCCTTGCGGCCCCGATATATTTTTTGTTCAGAGGAATGAACCGCTGCTTCTTGGAGATTAATTTATACGGGTTTTCCGAAAAAGCAAGCGTTCCGCGGATTTTTTTTCAAAAAAAGTCCGGCGGCGGTTCCGGACGAAAAAAAGCCATCCGCGAACGGATGCCGCCCGGAGCTGAAAAACGAGTTTTTTTCTGTGTTTCGACTGGAAAAATGTGTTTTTTGAGCTATCTTTAAAGGATTATTGTTTATTTTCCCGCAAACGAAAGGGGCTTTTCCATGAAAATCATCGACTGCACCGATGCCGGTTACAGGCAGGCGCTTCAGGCGCTTTATGAACGCCCTGCATGTCCCCCCGAGGTTGAATCAAGGGCGCAGGCCATTGTGGACGAGGTCCGGCAGCACGGTGATGCGGCCATTCTGGCGCAGATCGCGAAATTCGACGGCGTCACGCTGACCGCGCCTGAACTGAAGGTCTCCGCCAAAGAGATCGCCGCTGCGAAGAAAGCCGTCTCCCAAAAGACGAAAGACGCGATCAAACTCGCGCTTGACAATATCACTGCGTTCGCGAAGATGCAGATACCGCGTTCCTGGACCTCGCATCCGCGCCCCGGTGTCACGCTTGGCGAACAGTTCAGCCCGATGGACCGCGTGGGCTGCTACGTACCGGGCGGCACGGCCCCGCTGGTCTCCAGCGCGCTCCACACGGTGGGAATCGCGAAGGCCGCGCGCGTCCGTGAGATCATCGCGGCCACGCCGCCGCGCAAGGACGGCACGGTGAACCCGGCCACGTTGTACGCGCTGGTCGCCGCGGGCGCTACCGCCGTCTACAAGATGGGTGGCGCCACGGCCATTGCCGCACTCGCCTACGGTACGGAGACCGTCCCCGCCGTGGAGAAGATCGTCGGCCCCGGCAATGCCTACGTCGCAGCGGCCAAACGCTACGTCTACGGACGCGTGGCCATCGACATGGTCGCGGGCCCGTCCGAGGTCATGGTCGTAGCTGACGGCACCGTGGACCCCGCCTGGACTGCCTCGGACATCCTGTCCCAGGCGGAACACGGCTCCGGCCTCGAACAGGCCGTGCTGGTCACGACGTCCAAAAAGGTCCTGAAGGACGTGCAGGCGCAGATACTGAAGCAGGCGAAGACGCTCACCCGGCAGGGGCCGCTTCAGAAGGTACTGGAAAACGGCGTCTTCCTGATCCGCTGCGCCAGTATGGGCGAGGCGACGGAGATCGCCGGGAAATTCGCGCCGGAACACCTCGAACTCCACTGCGCCGAACCCGCGAGGATTGCAAGAGCCATTCGTGCGGCCGGCGCGATCTTCCTCGGTCCGTACACGCCCGAGCCCGCCGGAGATTTCACGGCCGGCCCGAGCCACGTGCTCCCGACCGCAGGGACCGCCCGTTTCTTCCACGGCATCACCGCGGGCGATTTCTTCCGTCGCAGCAGCATCCTGTCGTTCTCGGAGAGGGCGCTGATGCGCGAGGTGGACGCGATTGAGCATTTCGCCGAGCTCGAGGGACTGGACGCCCACGGGCGCAGCGCCTCCATCCGCAGAAAAGGCCGCAGATAATCCAGCAGGTTTCCGCTCATGAGTTCTGAAAACTACATTTCCTATTTCCGTCCGGACATCGACGCGATGGAGGGCTACGCTCCCGGCGAACAGCTCAACGTGCCCGAGCTCATCAAGCTCAACACCAACGAGAACCCGTTCCCTCCGTGCCCCGGCGTCTTTCAGACGCTCGCCTCGGTCGATCCCGCGCGGCTCCGCCTGTACCCGAACCCGACGTCCGACCCCGTTCGCGACGAGATCGCGAAGATGTTCGGTCTAACGCGCGACCACGTGATCGCGTGCAACGGCTCCGACGACACGCTGAGCATCACGGTGCGGTGTTTCTCCTCGGCCTCGCTGCCGATCGCCTGCCTGCGTCCCTCCTACACGCTGTACCCCACGCTGGCGGAACTTCACGGCGCGCCAGTCAAATACATCGACCTCACGGACGATTTCGGCCTCCCGGACGACATCCTGAAGCAGCTCGAAGGCACAAACCTCTTCCTCATCGCGCGTCCGAACGCCCCCACCGGCAATACGTTCCCGCGTGAGCTGATGGAATCGATCTGCGCCAATTACAAGGGCATGGTGCTGATCGACGAGGCGTACGCCGACTTCGCGACCGACAACTGCGCGGATTTCGTGACGCGATTCCCGAACGTGATCGTCTCCCGCACGTTCTCGAAATCGCGCTCGCTCGCCGGGCTCCGTTTCGGGTTCGCGCTTGCGCATCCGCGCACCATCGCGGGCATGATGAAGATGAAGGATTCGTACAACGTCTCCTACCTCACGCAGATGCTCGCGGTCGCCGCGCTGCGCGACCTTGATTATTTCAAGGACTGCGTGGCAAAGATCCTGACCGCGCGGCAGATGCTCGTCGACGGCCTGCTCAAGCTCGGTTTCGAGGTCGTGCCGTCCGAGACGAACTTCCTGTTCGCCTCGCCCCCCGACCGCGACGGCGAACGCTGTTTCCGCGGGCTCCGCGCCCGCAATATCCTGGTCCGGTATTTCTCTTATCCGCGGACGAAACGCTATGTGCGGATTTCCGTCGGCACGGAGGAACAGACCGCGCGGGTCCTGTCCGCACTGTCCGAACTCTACGGAGCGCAATCATGAAATTTTATTCCGCCGCATCGAAAAACGCCCTTCGCCTGTTCATCCTGACTGCGGCCCTGCTCATTGTTCCCTGCGGACTGCGGGCCGACATCTTCTCGATCTGGCCGTTCGGACGCGGCGCGTCGGGCGGAAACGATGCGGCGGCCGCCGATATTTCCGCCGAGTCGGCCGAGGACACGCTGGCGACCCTGCTCGACGCTACGCAGTTCTGGTCCGAGAAGGTCGCGATCAATGGCCAGGACCTGACGATGAAGATTTCCATGTCCGAACAGCCGCTCTCGCTCGTGCGGTCGTCCGTGCTGAAGCTCTTCCCGAACGCCCAGGCGGCCGGAAACGAGACGTCTCTGCTTTTGCGGCGTCCGCTTGAGGACGGCGGCTCCCAGCGCATTTTCCTGCTTGAGCTCAGCGGCCTGAATCCGCTGCTCCAGTTCACCACGGTCCTGCCGAAGGACCGCGTGAAGGAATGCCCCCGGAATCTCTGGCCCGTCGAATTCCCGATCGTCTCCGGCGCGTCGAATTTCCAGCTCATGAAGTTCCCGAACCGCGGCTCGTCGTTCGGCACGTACGAGATCGCGACCCCCGAGATCGCGCCCGTCATGGACGACATCGTCGCGAAGATTCAAAACGCGGGCTGGGCGCCGTCCACGATCGAGCACGCCGACCTCTTCGCCGGGTCCGGCGAGATATTCATGAAAAAGGACCCGGACGTGCTGCTGCTGTTCGGCATCGTGAAAGACGCATCCGGGGCCGTTCAGGTCTCGTTCTACACACGCAAACTCAAATAACCGACTACGGAAGGCATCGACCATGGCAAGCAAAGTGATCGCAATCGACGGCCCGGCGGCGTCCGGCAAAAGCACGGCCGCCCGCAACCTCGCCGCCCGGCTCGGCATCCCGTACATCAATACCGGTTCCCTGTACCGCGCCATCGCCTGGAAGGCCGTGCAGAAGGGCATTTCCACGCGCGACGAAGCCGCACTCCGCGAGATGCTGGCCGACACGGTCATCCGCTACGCCATCCCCGCGGGTGGCGGCAACCCGGACATCGAGATCGACGGCGTGTTCCCCGGTCAGGCGCTCCGTGCGCCGGAAATCGCGCAGGGAGCCTCGAACGTGGCCGCCATTCCGTTCGTGCGCGCCTTCACGCTTCAGATCCAGCGCGACGCCGCGAAAACGCAGCTTGTAGTGATGGAGGGGCGTGACATCGGCACGGCGGTCTTCCCCGACGCACAGTACAAGTTCTTCCTCACCGCTTCTCCGCGTGTCCGGGCGCTCCGGCGTCTGGCGCAGGGCGGCGAGACGCCCGACAACGCCACAGTCGACTCCGTGGCCGCCGAGATCGCCGAGCGCGACCGTCAGGACATGAACCGTTCCGTCGCTCCGCTCAAACAGGCCGAGGACGCCGTGTTCATCGACAGCAGCGGGATGACCGCGGAAGAAGTGCTGGACGCCATGGTCCTGTGTATTCAGGACGGAGAGAAAGCATGAGCACGCTTTCCGCCTCCATCGACTACCGCGTGCCGTACGCCGACACCGATCAGATGACGTTCGTCTACTACGCGAACTACCTGATCTATTTCGAAATGTCCCGCGAGGAGCTCATGCGCGCCATCGGGCTGCCCTACAGCAAGCTCGAAGAGCTCGGATGCGCCCTCCCGGTCCTCGAAGCGGTCTGCCACTACAAAAAGCCCGCCAAGTTCGAGGACGTCCTCACCATCACCGCCACCCTCGCCGAGATGAAAGGCGTCCGCGTGAAGATCGCCTGCACGGTCAAGCGCGGCGACGAACTGCTCGCCGAAGGCTGGACCGTCCACGCGTTCATGAACCGCGACGGCCGTCCGCAGAAGCCGCCTCAGATCTTCCTCGACGCGATCGAATCCGCACCAACCAATCCAGAACCATAAAGGATTTTTTCTTAAATGAGCATCAACACCTCCCCCGATCTCTGCCCCTGCGGTTCCGGCGAACACTTCGCCGACTGCTGCGAACCCGTCATCCTCGGCGCCCGCAAGGCGAAAACCCCCGAAGAACTCATGCGTGCGCGCTACTCCGCCTACGCCACCTGCCACGTCGACTTCATCCTCGACTCCACCCACCCCGAACAGCGCGCCACCTGCGACCGTCAGGAAGTCAAGAACTGGGCCGAGCAGTCCGAGTGGGAAGGCATCACCATCCTGCGCACGGAACGCGGCGGCGAGAAGGATTCCGACGGCGTGGTCGAGTTCGTCGCGCGCTACAAAAACCGCAATATGTCGATGGAACACCACGAAATCTCCGAGTTCCGCCGCAGCGGCGGCGAGTGGTTCTTCTACGACGGCGCGATCGTCGGTCCGAAGCCCTACGTCCGCACTACGCCGAAGGTTGGCCCGAACGACCCGTGCCCCTGCGGCTCCGGCAAGAAGTACAAGAAATGCTGCGGCAAGTGATCGCCGCGCGAGTTTGAATTGACATTTCCGGGGCAGGGCGTCCATGAAACGCTCCGCCCCGGTCGTTATTTTTTCCCTGTGAAACCATGAAAAAACGCTGGAAAAAGATTCTGATCTGGACGGCGGTCGTGCTCGTCCTGATTCTGGCCGTCATTGCGATCGGCACGTGGCGGAAGTTCGGCACGTTCGTCGTGGCGGCGCGGAGCATCCACAAGCTCCAGGACGGCCTGTACGTCATGGAATACAGCGGCGACTACGGGTTCGACAAGTTTCTCGCGCAGGGCGGCGCGGCGGACGATTCCGCCGTGGCGGACTACCTGATCGGGTTCCTGTCCGGCGGCTTTTACAAGAAGGCGGACAACGAGATCAAGCCCGGAGAGTTCGGCTGCACCACGGTCTGCGTGAAAGATCAAAACGGCGACGTGCATTTCGGGCGCAATTTCGACTGGGAGAAGGGCCGCGCCATGATCGTCCACACCGTGCCGGAGAACGGCTACGAATCGCTTTCCACCTGCGACCTCGATTTCCTCGGATTCGGGGACGATTATTCGCCCGACGGCTCCATGCCGGAGCGCATCCAGACGCTCGCGGCGATCTATGTCCCGCTGGACGGCA
>Ga0265301_10003908_pt1 | contig 15349 bp, 15 predicted proteins | sample AusTroGonzalo_MG_2_FD_193488 | JGI IMG/M metagenome (GOLD analysis project Ga0265301, IMG submission 193488) | Bovine rumen microbial communities from tropical cattle in Woodstock, Queensland, Australia - Gonzalo_04 | ecosystem: Host-associated > Mammals > Digestive system > Stomach > Rumen ...
ATAGTTATTAAGAAAGACTTAAAAGAATTCTGATTTTATTTTAATTTTTATTTTTTGTCTTTTCTCTATATAATCTTTACTATATGAATTGCCAGAATATTACGACTATAGCTGTAACAGTAAGTATTGTTTGAATTAATCGCATGTACATTACTATTGTGTATTCTTTCACTCACTTATATTCAAGGTAATGATGGAACGGAGCTATTGGGAATAGTTTATGATGAAATACTTTTTTTCGGAACATTTGTAGTCAGCTAGTACATAAGTCTATAATAAAGATTAAGAATACGATTACTGCGGGAATAAATATTCCAATACTCATGTTTAATAAATATGCGGTAGATGCGATTAATCATCATAAACAGAATGCTCAACTGTCTCACATAAATACTTTTGCAGGATTAATATTGAAGAACATAAATGCTACTAATGTTGCAGCACAAACTCATAGAACAGTTGTCGCTAAATATCTTTGTGATATGAATAAAGCAATAGCGAATGTAAGTAATACGAATATATTTAATCATCATGCTAGTCCATCCAATCAATCCGTGATATTTACGGCATTTACGATAAAGATTGTAGCTATGAATGTTAATATAGGGAATCACCATCATAAATGTACTATTCAGAAAAGAGGTGATAGATTAATATAATCAATTCCTAATTTTCGATAGAACCAATAAGAAATCCAAGCTGAGAATAAAATTAATCAAACCATCTTTCGTCTCATGCTTAATCACTTAACTTTACCTACATTATGTATGTTTAATATATCATCAATTAATCATATTAATCACATAGAGAAGAATCCGAATATTATAATATATGTTTCATTTCTATCCCAAAGAGAGTGGTTAATAACTCCTGTTTTTTGCAATAAAAACGAAATTCCAACCATTACGGCCATGGTTAATAGGAATAATCATCCTCACATTGTTGGAGTTCAGGCTTTATGTTCATGTAATTTTGCGAATATCACTGCTTTATCTCATGTAGCTGCATCACTACGAATAGTTTTACCAGCTTTTCGTTTCTTAAGTAGTTTTATATATAATGGATAGAGTAGTATAGTTATAGTGAAAGTAGCAATTGTAAATGTTAATATCAATAGTAGATTATTCAACATATTAGTGTTATTTTAATAAATAATATTAATTGAACTAATTGTGTTTTTATTGTTATAAAAAGCAAGACAAATTTGACTAAAATATATAATAAGGCTCGACTTTTAAATTGAAAGTAGTCAGTGAATCAGTATTATAATTGTTGTTTATTTTGTTGTTAATTGATGGATTTCTTTCCACTTGTAAAAGCAATATATGATAGGATTCCAAATATAACTGCAGATGAGATTAAGGATATGCAGCGTGCTTTTGCTAAAGAGAAAAAAATGAAAGATTTACCATCTAAATCACAAATATTAAATGCATATTTTAAAGCGGTAAAAGAATGAAAATTAGAAAAAAATCAGATTTTTGAAACTTTATTACGTAAAAGAGCTATACGTTCATTATCATGAATTGTGCCTGTACAAGTGTTAACTAAACCATGGCCATGTCCTGGACAATGTATATTTTGTCCTAATGATCCATGAATGCCAAAAAGTTATATAAAATCGGAACCTGGAGCTATGCGTGCACGGTTGAATCAGTTTGATCCGATGAAACAGACGTATAATCGTTTACAGTCATTAACAACAACAGGGCATCAGACGGATAAGATTGAAATGATAATTCTTTGATGATCATGGGATGCTTATCCTAGAGATTATAAAATAGATTTTGTTAAACAGTTATATGATGCTTGTAATACATTTTCTGATTTAAAAATTGTGCAGGGTGTGTCATTCTGAACGAGCGATAGCGAAGTGAAGAATCTTATGTGAGATGTACAAGATTCTTCGGCTAACGCCTCAGAATGACAATATTCAAAGTATCATTTTGAGATAGAGAATTTAGATGAGGTTAAATATTCTGAAAGTTTAGAAGAAGCGATTAAGCGTAATGAGACAGCTAAAAACAGAATAATTTGATTGACAATAGAAACTCGTCCAGATTTAGTTAATCATGAAAATTGTAAATTTTGGCGTGAACTTTGAGTTACTAGAGTTGAGATGTGAATTCAATCTACAAATGATGAAGTTTTGAAATTAAATAAAAGGGGACATGATGTTCAGAAAATAAAGGATGCTATATATATTATGCGTCAGTATTGATTAAAGATTTCAATTCATCTAATGCCATGACTTTATGATTCAGATTTTGAAAAAGATATTCAAAGTTTTAAAGATGCTTATTCAGATAGTGCTTTTCAACCAGATGAAATAAAATTCTATCCTACATCAGTTATTCCTAATACCGAGTTATATAATTTATATAAAGAGTGAAAATATACGCCAATCACTACGGAGCAAATTTTGTCAGAAATACGTGAAACATTTTTGAATATAATTCCACCTTATACTAGAATAAAGAGATTGATTCGTGATATCCCCGCAACAGAAATCGTTGCATGATCTAATATTACTAATCTTTCACAGATGGCTCATGAATCATTATTGAAAGAGATGAAGAGTAGTTTTCATTGAAAGGGTAATATAGATGTAGAGAAATTTTATTCACGTTTGTATTGAGATTATGAATTGTATAAAAGTGAGGAAGAATATTTTAATAAAGAGTCCCCCTTTGGTAAGGGGGAAGCTCCGAAGGAGCAGGGGGATATTTATAAAAAGAACTTTTGGGCATATAATCCTTCATTATTAGAAAAAGCAAAAGAATTAAAACAAAATATGACAAGAGCAGAAAAAAAATTATGGTATGATTTTTTGCAGCCGTTGGATATAAAAGTTTTGAGGCAACAACCGATAGATGAATATATTGTTGATTTCTATGTTGCATCTAAGAAATTAGTAATAGAAATTGATTGAGATACTCATTGGTCAGACAAGGAAATTGAGTATGATGAGAAAAGAACAGAAATATTAAATAATCTTTGACTAAAAATTATTAGATTTACAAATAACGAAGTGTTAAATAATTTTGAATCAGTTTGTGGAGAAATAAACCAAATTATTTATGATATCCCCCCTTTATCCCCCCTTGCCAAAGGGGGGCAGTATACGGAGATAATATGAATACAGCCTGATTTAAAATCTTTTCGCAGCTTTGTTTGTTTAGATACAAGATCTAGGGAAGTTAGAAATAGGGTAGAAAAAAAGAAATCAGACTCTTTGAACTTAGTTTTACGTTGGTATAAATCATCAGCAGGACAGGAATGTTTTATTTCATTCGAAGACGAGTTATGATATTTGTATTGATTCACTCGTTTATTGTTACCTAATGATAGTAGTGTAGTTTGAGTTGAATGATTAGAAAAATGAACAGCAATTATTAGAGAATTACATGTATATGGAGAGTTGCAAAAGATTTGAGATAAATCTAGTAAATGAACTCAGCATACTTGATTAGGAAGGAGGTTGCTTTCATTTGCAGAAAGACTTTCTAAAGAGTCTGGTTATAGTCAGTTTTCTGTGATTTCGTGAGTAGGAGTGAGAGAGTATTATAAGAGTTTATGATTTGAATTAAAAGGAACCTATATGGCTAAGAAAATATAGAATTTTTGTTTGTATGTTGTAAAAATTATAAAAAAGTGTCTCAAAATTTGACAAATTATTTTTTTTATATATTATTAGGTATAAAAAATTTTATTTATTAATTTAATAAAATGCCAGAAAAAATTACAAAAAAAATTGATGATTTAGAAACGAAAGATTCTGTTATTGGGAAGTCAAAAAAGCTATTATCTACATTAAAGAAAGAGGTTGTTGATGAACAACTTTCTCAAAAGGATGTAGAGAAGAGATATAGCGATATTTCTAAAAAAATTAGAGATTATTGAGAAGGTGATTATTCTTTTAGTAAATTAGAGTATAAAACTATTTGAGAAGATGGTAAAGAGATGGAGGTAAGTCTACAGACGTCAAATACGGATGGACCAGAAATATCTACAATAATTCATAAGGAAGGGGTTACAACATATTATTCATTAGCTCCTAAGCTAGATAAAAAGGGTGGGGTAATGTGATATGAACTTACAACTACTTATTTGACTAAAGACAATAAGGGTAACCATAGTGAGACAATGAAAGCTTTGTCACCGAATGAAGCAATGAAAGCCTTGGATAACTTTGAAAAAAGACTTAATGAATATCGTACACAAACTTTTGATAAAATGCAACAATATGCAAAAAAAGAAGATGATCAAGTGGATAAAACTGATAAATTAGCTTAATGAGTACTTTTATAAAACAAAAAAGCTAATTATTGTAATAATTAGCTTTTTTAAAATATTTATTATTCTTCATTGTCTTCAACTCCGGCGATATCTTCAATAACTTCATCAAGATGTTCGAAAGTATCATCATCTAGAACTTGTTTTCACATTCTCATATCTTTTATAGCTGATTCTATTTTCTTTTCTAATTCAGATAAAGCTTTAGCATCTGTAGATAAATATTGAGCTAGCTTTTCTTTACCTTGAAATTTTTGATTTCCTAATGTATAGAATGCTCAGCTTTTTGTGATAGTTTTTAATAGAACAGATGCTTCAATTATATCACTAATTTTATCATATCACATATTCCATTTAACAGGTAATTCTGCAGTCTTGAATGGAGCAGCAATTTTATTTTTAGCAATCTTTACTTTAGCAAAGTATCAAGTTTGTTCTTTATCTTCCATAATTTTATCTCATTTTCTGATTTCGATTCTTTGAGAGGCGAAGAATTTTAGAGCATTTCATCATGTAGTAGTTTCTGGGTTACCAAACATTACTCCAATCTTCATTCTAATTTGATTGATGAAGATACATGTAGTTCATGTTTTAGCTAAAACAGATGTTAACTTTCTTAGTCATTGAGACATCATTCTGGCTTGTAATCACATATATGTATCTCACATATCTCATTCAACTTCTGCTTTTGGTACAAGAGCGGCTACTGAGTCTACAACTATCAATTTTACGGATCATGATTTTGCAAGTTCCTCTGCAATTTGTAAAGCTTGTTCTCCATAATCGGGTTGAGCTAAGAGTAATTCATCGATATTTACTCAGAGCTTTTTTGCGTAATGAGGATCGAGAGCATGTTCAGCATCTATGAACGCTGCAACTTCTCCGCGTTTTTGAATTTCTGCAATGGCGTGTAGCGCGATTGTAGTTTTTCAGCTAGATTCTGGTCAGTAAATCTCAACTACACGTCCTTCTGGATAACCTCATCATAGTATTAAATCTAATATATATGATCCACTGTGGAAAGTATTTACTAATCCGAAAGTGGAATGGTCTCACATTTTGATTACGGCTCATTTTCCGAATTGTTTTTCAATGCTTGCTAGGGCATTTTTGAGTTCAGCTGAATCTTTCGTTGTTGTCATGTTTGTTTGAATAAGGGGTAAAAAATCATAACGCAATCATCGTAATAAATTTTTTCAAAATTTCAAGAGATTTTTTATTAGTTATAAACTATATTTTCAAAATCGTCAAAAAAATCTGATTTTTTGTCAAAAAAGATTTGACATCGTCAAAGAAATTCTTATAAAGAAAATGTGAATATATATCAGACTCTATTTTATTCATTAATTATATACTAATGAAGCATGAACTTGATGATGTGCAGAAGGCTTTAATCTTATTCTTCAAAAAGAATACGAATGGAGAGTGACTTACTCTCAGAGAAATTGCCGCTGAGATTGGTGTAAAACATCCACAAACAGTTTTAAATAAACTCAATCAACTTGTTTTGAAGTGATATTTTGTCAAAGATGAAAGATGATATCGTTTGGTTCGTGAATCGATTACCGATAAATATACTGATATAGTTCAGCTTCCTATTTTTGGATTTGCTCAGTGTGGAAACCAATGAAAAGCTGTGATAAATGAATATACGCAGGAACGTATTCCTGTGACAATGGCATTTGTTGGTATGCAAGATTTGGAGAATTGTTTCTTTGTCCGTGCAAAATGAAATTCAATGGAGCCAAAGATTCAGGATTGAGATTTAGTTTTAATTCATCAGCAGGAGAGTTATGATCCAAATGATTATGTATTTGTAGTGCATAATCAGCTTCCTAAACTCAAAAAAATTATCAAAACTGATGAATGAGTTTTCTTACAGTCTGTGAATAGGTTCTTTGATAATGTTGAAATTGATCCTTATGACGAGACTAAAGTTGTCGGAGTGGTAAAGAAAATAATTAAGAATATGTAGTATATCTTTGAAAAAATTATTTTACTGGATGCCTTTATAGGTATCCAGTTTTTTTGATAAAAAACTTATTAAAAATTTGATTTTTTCAGAGTTTGTGTGTATAATATAATTGTTTATTTCTTATCTTGTTGCTATGGCAAAAGAGTCTCAACGTACATTAAAGGAGTCGGCATGAAATGTTTTTGATGCAGGAAAAGATATCTTAAAATCAACATATTTGGTTGTAAAATCCACAGCTAAAGCATTGTGGAGTGTTTTTGTATTTTGACGAGATGCAGCAGCGGAATGAGATAAAGCTATTTGAAAAAACATTAAAAAGAAAAAACCATGAAAGTTTGTTTGATATATTTCAGATAAAATGTTGAGAACATTGTATTCGCTCGGTATAGCTTGATGATTGATTATTTGATGACAACAAATAGATTTCCAAAAATTTTTTCATAAAGAAAATAAATGAGAACAAATAGATAATAATTTTTTATGAGATGATCCAAAGGTATTCTGAGTAGATGTGTCTCGTTTTAATGAACATAATGTAGAAATGTTTAGAGAGTGGGCTGAATCCTTGGATAATAGTAAAAATCCAGACAAAAGAAGACCAAAATTTGTTTATATTCAGTGAAGAAAGGAGAAATGAGAGGATCCAAAAGCTAGAGAGCATTATGAAAAATTGAAGCAACATAGATATAATGTTGATAAACATGTTGCAGTTGGAAGTTATGCTTATTTTGATAAAAGTGCGGAAGGAATTACAGATAAATGAATAGAAGACCAAGTAAATGATTTCATTCAGATTTATAATGTTATTAATCAGGATTGAGATGGATTAATAGATATTACACCGATGCTGGATTTTGAATTTTCTGGAAAGGAAAAAACGGTTTTGGCTAGTTCAACTCAATGAAAGAAATATAAAGAGGCAGTTTTAAAGTGGTTAAGATCGTTTGAAAGTAAAACATGAGTTATTCCTTGAATCTATGCTAATGCTTCGACATATCATGATTATTTTTACAAAGATCCAAAGTTTGCTAAATATCCAGTATGGATTGCTTGTTATTCTGATGATAGAGTGGATCAAGAAAAAGGTATTGTAACATTTCAGTGAGATCAGATGCAAGCACATATAATTCAGTTTTCTGAAGAGATTAAAAAATCTGGATTAGGAAATCATAAATGAAATGTAGATGGAAATAGTTCTACTCAATGAGAGTTTTGGAAGTTAATCCAAAACAACAGTGATGCACCAGTGAAAAATGAATGATAATATGTTTTATTGTTGAACCCAGTCTGTAAAAATTTTGTAGTCTTGCTGAATATCCGCATCGGATTTCAGCTTTTTTTCTATATTTGAGATTGCATAGATTGCTGTGGCGTGATTCTTTCATCCGAAATACATTCAGATTTTTTCTAATGTTCGTCTGAAATGTTTCTTTGCAATTAGCATTAAAATTTGTCTAGCTGTAGTAATCTCTTTTTTTCTAGAATCGGATTTTAATTCGGCAACTGAAATGGAATAGTAGTTTGCAACCATCTCAACTATTGTATCGAAGTTTTTCTGAGATTTTCAGTTCTGGTTAACTGCATCGAATGTAGACATGTGATGTTGTGTAGAATATCCTAGCGTTTGAAGACATGCATAAACATCATCTTCAGTTATTTCATTTCAGCTAAGTTTCTTTCTAGTTAATAAAATATTTAATGCTCATTCGAGTTCACGAACATTTGAAGTAATATGTTCGGCGATAATAGCTAATAATTCTGGTTCGATAGATTCTTGTTTGATTTCTAGTTTTGATTTGAGAATAGCAATTCTAGTTTCGTAATCTGGAGCATGAATATCTGCTACTAATCCCAAGGCAAATCTGGTTTTTAATCTTGGTTCGATGTGTAATAGTTCCTTTGGAGGGCGGTCAGAAGAAATGATAATCTGTTTTTTCTTTGATTGAAAATCATTGAAAATATTATGGAAAATCTCCTGAGTTTTGTCCTTGTCTGCTAAAAACTGGATATCATCAACCAATAAAGCATCTACATCATCAAATTTTCTCATAAGTGTAGACATTTTATTGTGTTGCAAAGCACCAACTATTTCGTCGACGAGTTTTGTTGCTGGCAAATAGATTATTACTTTGTCTGGATTATTTTGAATGATTTCATTTCAGATAGCTTGCATTAAGTGAGTTTTCCCTAATCAAACATTTCAGTAAATGAATAGGGGATTGTATGCGTTTCATGGATTTTCTGCAACTGCTTTTGCGGCAGAAAAAGCAAATTGATTATTTGCTCATGCTACAAAATTATCAAATCTGAATGATGGATCAAATAGGATTCAGAAATAGTCGTATAATTCATCTTTTAATGATTTTGATATAGGTTCAGATTTCTTTTTTTCTGTTACTTTTATGTTTAATAAATCTCATAAATTTATGAGTAAATCGCTTCCAGTGGAAAATGGAGGATAGATAATATATTCCACTGTGTATTGTGGATTATAAACGGTTTGAATCGATTCTTTCAGGCTTTTATTAAAGATTTTTTTGGCTTGTGCTAAAACGAAATCATTTGAAAATCAAATATATACTTTTTTTTCATTATCTTCAATATTTATAATTCATGCCTTTGATAAAAATGCTACGATTTTTTTGTGGTCTTGCTGTGTAGATAATTGCAAAATTACTTGTGTTCGCAAGTCTTTGAGATATTGCTTCTTTTCAGAATCGTACTGATCTACTATATCGATTAGCATTATTTTATCGTATTGATTATAAATTATTGTCTAGCTAGAACGACATATTCTACATGATGTTCTTTATTTATTTCTCATGAAACGGGATTGGTATAATTTCCAAAATCTTTTACTACAAATTTTCAATTTAAACCTTTAAAATCATCTAAGCAGTATTGATATAATCATTCGTTATTTGTCATTGTATAAGAATCTGGCAAATGATATGTGATGAAACATAGTCAATTTCTGTTTAAATGAGTATATATGTTAGTCATCAGCGTTCACAATACATATTCTTTTGGTAGATACATTACAACATGTTTTGCAATAATAAGGTCATATTTCTCTTTAAATTCAAAGTCTTCTACCTTTCACTTATAATACGTAATATTTGGATGGTCTTTAAGATAATCTGGATATTCAGCATTATCTACATCATCTAATACATCAACTCTCGCACCATAGCTAGCAGCTAAAATGCTGAAATATCATTTTCTAGCTTTAAGATCCAAAATACGTTCAGGTTCATGATTTTGAATTAGTTCACTAACAAGTTTTGCTCACTGCATTTTATTAACAATAACTTAATTAAAATCAGATTTTTTTGCAATTTATCACAGAAATTTTTCTAATCTTACAATATCCAAATCCGGTCTAGACTCATTCAAGTCATCCAGTGTAAAATCCTGTAATTTTTCATTGTAAGTTTGACAAATATCTTCAATCAGAGCAAGATTAAATTCTCTATCGTAGGCTTCTTCTGCGAACATTCTCACACATAGATTTGTGGGAATTCAAGCAAATACAATATTTTTAATTCATTCTAGTTCCTGCTCCAGCCTCGTTTTATAGAAACAAGAAATTTTAGTCTTGGTAATGATTACATCTTCTGGCTGTGGACAAAGGTCTTCAATGATTTGAGACATTGGATCTTTGTCAGAGAATGGTCATTCTTTCTCGGTGTGTCTGATGAAAATGATTTTGTAATTCATTTCTCTAGCATACTGAATTAGATAGATAGCTCTATCTATTACTCAGTCCATATTGCGTAAATAGTAATCAGATTTTTTATCTCTCCATAATTCCTGAAGTCCAATAAGGACAAGTGCTGTATTTTGTTGGGCCATTTGGATGTGGAAGGAAATAAAACCAAACAATTTATACAGATTTTTTTGGAAAATACAACACAGTTAAAAAAAGATCAAGTCTTTCGACTTGATCTCTTCTATGATGCATCATGTATATAAACACATGAAATGTTTTTTCATTTTTAACTTGCTCATTTTGTTTGGTTTCAGCTTGATAATGTACCGACAAACCAAAACACTACACTAACAATCATCCATGCTAACAAAATTATTGCTAGTCAGATTGCTGCATTTTTAAGAATTGTCCAACCATCTTTATATCATTTACCATCTGCTCCAGATGTAAGCATCTTGAAACCTCCGAACATGCATATACATAAGGCTACGGTAGCCAAGATTCATAGAATCCAATTGATAGCATTCTTAACGGTGTCTAGTAATTGAGAACTAGGTCATTTATCAGTATGAAGTGTTTTTATATCTTCTATACCACATGTACCTCAAAATTGATTACAATCCTCATTTTGGGCACTTACTTGCATAGATGGAAGTGTAAATGTTCATAATACAACAATTCATGATGATAACAAAACAATATATTGTATGTATCTTGTTAGTTTAATAATAGCTTTCATTTTTTTGGTTATTGTTATTTATAATCTAATTATTATTCATTAACTGTTGATGTTATAGCACCTTTACTGTCTGTTCCTGAAACACTAGTTCATTTTGTTTGTTTGTCACCAGATAGAGTACCTACAAACCAGAATATTACACTCACAATTATCCAAGATAATCCAACGATAGCCAATCAAATTGCTGCATTCTTTAATACCTTAAGTCATTCTTCATATTTCTTTTCGTCACCACCAGATGTAATCATCTTGAATCATCCGTAAAGACAGATCACCAAAGCAACTGTTGCAAGGATTCATAGAATCCAGTTGATAGCATTTTTTACAGTATCCAATAAAGCTGATCATTCTAGTTTCTGATTACCATCTCAAACCAAATTTGTGTCGGCTTGGGGATTGGCCCAACTACTTCCATCGCTAGCACTAGCATAATTAGGTAAAACAGCTACTCCTGCTACTGCGAACATTCCTAGGAATGCTCCTACTAATAGTTTTTTCATTTTCATGTGTATAAATAATAAAAGAATAAATATTATGTTCAGAGTTTTCTAAAATTTCTCTGTAACATTTATGCTATAATTCTATACAAAAAATTTTTTTTTGCAAATTTTTGGGCACAAAATTTAATATTCTTGTTTTATTGACTACATTTCTACGAAAATATAGTTCATAACTGTAAAGTTTAAAATTATATTTTTATTCGTTTTTTAAGAAGTTTTGACTTTTATGATATTTTTATTATGTTATTAATTATATTTAACCAAAAATTGGGGCGTTTTACATGAGAAATGAAATTTGAGCATCTATAATTTGAGTAGCATTAGCTATGACGCCACTTTCAGATTTAAAGGCTGCTAATTCTACATCAAAAGTAAATTTTGGATGATTATGAGACGATATGAAGGCGCAGCTAATTTACAGTTTAAATGAAGATAACTATAATGAAATAATATTACATTGAGCTAAAGAATCTGAATCTCTTTTAGCGATTGATGAAAAGACTATTATAGATGCAGCATTGAGTTATTTTGACGAAGAGGTGAAATTATATTCATTAAAATGAGAAGCTAGAGAAAAAGTTAAATCACTTCTCAAAGATTATCTATCAGCCCATCCTATTTTGAAAAAGAATGCTAATGGAGGAATATTATTTATAATTGATAATAAACAAGAGTTTGCTAGTATGATTAAAAAACTAGCTAATACTTTATTTGACTGAATGCCAAGAGTTATTAGAGATATCGCAATATTCCTTGTCTTTGGGTGAAATAATGAATTACAAAAAACATTAGACAATTTAGATTCAACAGTTTTGAATCTTGCATCTAAACAGTATAAAGATATAGTATTTGATTATTTCTGATCGATTGTGAAGAGAGTGGCTTCCAATGTAGGATGAGAAATGACTGTAGGAGAGTATTATAATAGTGTAAATAAATATTATCCCAACAAAAATCACAATCAGATTTTGAATGAACTGGAGAGGATGTGACAGCTTGATAATAATATGGTAAATCTAAAATATCCATTTAAAAAGTAATTTATATATTTAAACTCGTAGATGATATCAGATGAATTAGTTCAACAAGCAATATTTGCAGAAGAAAAAAGACAGGCAACCTGAATGGAACTCATTGCTAGTGAAAACTATCAATCAAAGCAAGTTCTAGAAGCTCAGGCATCTGTTTTTGCGAATAAATATGCTGAATGATTTCCATGAAAACGTTATTATTGATGACAGGAAAATACAGACAAAATAGAACAGCTCGCTATTGATAGAGCTAAGAGTTTATTTAAATCTGATCATGCAAATGTCCAGGCTCTTTCATGAGCTGCTGCAAATTTGTGTTTTTATACAGCTGTAATGGAACCTTGAGATACGATTCTATGAATGGATTTATCTCATGGAGGGCATCTCACTCATTGAGCGCCAGTTACATTTTTTTCTAAAGTTTTCAACTTTCAGCGTTATAAGACAAATAACGATTGAAGTATAGATTTTGAACAATTAGAAAATTTGGCAAAAGAATATAAGCCTAAAGTTATATTAGCATGATTTTCTGCATATCCGAGAGAGCTTGATTATACAAAATTTGCAGAAATCTGAAGAAAAGTCTGAGCGATTCTTTATGCAGATTTATCTCACATTTGAGGATTTATTGCTGCATGAGAGCTGAAAAATCCGTTTGATTATGGATTCCATGCGATGATGACTACTACTCATAAATCATTACGTTGACCTCGTTGAGCGTTGATTCTTTCAAAATGAGTAGTTTCTAATCCATTGAAAAAGCCTGAAGAGACTATTGAGAATTTACCTACTAGAATCGATAGAGCAGTATTTCCATGAATGCAAGGTTGACCTCATATGAATACTATAGCGTGAATTGCTGTAGCATTATGAGAGGCTCAGACTCAGGAATTTAAAGATTATGCTCATCAGACATTGGTTAATGCTAAAGTATTGGCTGAAGAAATGCTAAAATATTGATATAAACTCGTAACATGAGGAACAGATAACCATATGATAGTGATGGATTTTTCTGGTGAATCATTCAATTGAGCAGATGTTGAAAAAATTTTGGATAAAGTTTGAATTTCTACGTCTAAATCTACCATTCCTGATGATCCTAACCCTCCATTTAAGCCATCTGGATTAAGAATCGGTATGCAGGCTATGACTACAAGGGGAGTGAAAGGAGATGATACGAAACATATTGCTAGATTTATACATGAGGCAATACAAAATAGAGATGATGAAAAGAAATTAGAAGTTATTCATGCTCAGGTAGTTGAGTTTTGTGAGCATTTTCCTATTCCTTCTATTTAAAAATTATCTAAGTAATGGATAGGGGACTTTTACCATTTTCTATCGTCATTCTGAGGAGTTTACGACGAAGAATCTAGGAAGATATAATATAAGTGCGGTTCTATTGGCTATATGACTAAACCTCATTCAAATAAATGAGAACATTTTTTAAAAAAACTCTCCACAAGTATTCAGGTGGAGAGGGTTATACGTTGAATGTGCTAGTACTTGCCGAGTTGGACTTTTACAAGGAATGAAATATCCTTTCTTTTGAGTTCATCAGGATATTCCTCCCTGAATTGAGGGGTTTGCTCAATCATCTCGAACTGTCCCAATCTTTCTTCATTGGTTCCTTCCAGTCCCTTGATGATTCTGCTGGCACTTCGAAGAAGAAGGTTGTCCTTCCCGAAGAATCTTTTTCTATAAGATTCTTCTTTTTTTTGTTTTCGTTTTTTCATGTGGCTAAAATTTAATACACATATAGCGTTAATATTTAATGATAGTAAAAAGTCAAGGATTATTCCAAAAAAAATTTTTTCTTAATTCTTGAGATATTATATATGGAATAATGCTAGATTTATCAATTTTTATAAAAATTTTGATTTAAATTTTTATATTATAAATCACTTTTTTATATGTCAATAGCTGATGGCTTGAATTTTTTAATGAATTTTCTATAAAATATGTAGTGAAAATTCTGATTTTTTTATTCTTATCAAAAATTTTATGAGCGATAAAGATGAAGCATTTATAAATGCTCAAACACATCATCAACCTGAAGTTGAGCATCCTATTGAAACTGAGATTACACAGTCTTATATAGACTATTCAATGTCAGTTATTATTTCTCGTGCTTTACCTGATACTAGAGACTGACTCAAACCAGTAATTAGGAGAATACTTTTCTGAATGTATCAGATGAATAATGTTTTTAATCAGAAACATAAGAAATCAGCAAGAATTGTCTGAGAGGTAATGTGAAAATACCATCCACACGGAGATGCTTCAATCTATGATGCAATGGTTCGTTTGGCTCAGACTTGGTCAATGAGATATCCATTAGTAGATGGACAGGGAAACTTCTGATCAATCGATTGAGACGGAGCAGCCGCCATGAGGTATACTGAGGCTAGACTTACAAAGTTAGCTGAGGAGATGATGGATGATATTGAGCAAGATACAGTAGATTGGAGATTAAACTTTGATGGTACATTGAAAGAACCAGTTATGCTCCCTACGAAGTTCCCTAATCAATTATGTAATGGAACTATGGGTATCGCTGTAGGTATGGCGACAAATATGGCTCCACATAATTTGAATGAAGTATTGGATGCTTGTCATTTGTTGCTTCAAAAGGAGTGAAAGAAAATGATGGCAAAAGTAATCGATGAAAACTGAATGGAAGTAGAGAAGGAGGTGGAATATGAAGTTAGCGTTGATGAAATTATGGAGATTATTCAATGACCTGATTTCCCAACATGATGAACAATTTTTGATAGAGAAAATATTAAAGAAGTTTATAGAAGATGAAAAGGACCTATCGTTGTACGTGGAAAGACGCATACCGAAGTATATGAAGATAGTCATGTTATAGTTATAGATGAAATTCCATATCTTGTAAATAAATCTGCTCTTGTATCAAAGATAGGAGAGTTGGTTGTAGATAAGAAGATTGATTGAATTTCAGATATTAGAGATGAGAGTAATAAGAATAAGAATAGAATAGTATTATATTTACGTAAAGGAGTTAATCCTGATGCTGTATTAGTTCAGCTTTATAAATTTACTGAATTACAAACTAACTTTAATATTAATAAT